>ENA-UEOI01000219-UEOI01000219.1-human-gut-metagenome-genome-assembly--contig:-NODE-219-length-69815-cov-5.156557_pt1 | contig 69815 bp, 71 predicted proteins | sample MGYA00242883_ERZ507882 | MGnify/ENA primary metagenome ERZ507882 (study PRJEB26167, sample SAMN06115502) | human gut metagenome | host: Homo sapiens | place: China:Chongqing | collected 2015-07-29...
GGTATCTCCGTCAGCTACATCACCAAGGAGCTGGCCCAGTACGGCGACAGCACCACCGTGTCCGATATGCTGGATCTGACGGCCATCGATGACGTGGTGCTGGAGATCACCGACCGTCATGGCGCGAACATGGGCCTGACGCTGGACACGGTGACCCGCAACGAGATCCAGCAGGGCAATCAGGTCATCTATGCACCCAAGATCGGCACGGACGGCACGAAGACAGAGGTGACCAGCCGCGCCGAGCTGGACAGCAGCTGCAAGATGACCAGCGAGCTGGTGGCCAAGGCCGCCACCCAGCTGAAGAAGATGAACGCGCCTACCTTTGACGGCAAGTATGTGTGCATCATCCACCCCAGCGTGGCCTTTGATCTGCGTCAGGACGAGGCGTGGATCGCCGCCCACCAGTACGCCGCCGCCACGGAGCTGTTCTCCGGCGAGATCGGCGAGCTGCACGGCGTGCGCTTTGTGGAGACCACGGAGGCGAAGATCTACCGCGGCACGGATCTGGCCAAGGACAGCCGCACGCTGCTGGTAAACGGCGCGGTGATGGACGACACCGATGTGACCTTTGACGGCGGCACAGTGGCGGCCGGTGCGCTGGCGGGCCGCTATGTGAAGGTGGGCAGCACCCGCGCCAAGGTGGTGAGCAACACCGCCGGCAAGCTGGTGCTGGACACCAAGGTGACCGTGTCCGACAACGCTGTGATCCAGCCTGCAGAGGGCGGCAAGGACGGCTGCGCCGTGTATGGCTGCCTGTTCATCGGCAAGGGCGCTTACGGCGTGGTGGATCTGAGCGAGGGTACGGAGGTCATCGTGAAGCCCCGCGGCAGCTCCGGTACGGCTGATCCTCTGGATCAGCGCTCCAGCGTGGGCTGGAAGGGCGTGCACGCGGCGGCCATCCTGTACGATGAGTACATGGTGCGCGTGGAGTGCGGCTCCAGCTATTCCGGCGAGGACAAGGCCAACTGAGGAAGGGCCCGGGCGCTCCCCCTGCGGGGAATGCCCGGGCCGGGAAGAACAGGACGATACGAAAGGAGAAGGGTGCTATGAAGGAGAAAATGGTGAAGATCCTGCTGCCTCGCGGCAGAAAGAACGAGGAGAACTTCGTGATCGTGTCCGTCAACGGGCGGAGCTGGAAGATCATGCGGGGCGTGGAGGTCAGCGTGCCGGACTATGTGGCGGAGGTGCTGGAGAACGGCCGCATGATGGCCGAGGCGGCGCGCCGCTACGTGGACGAGCGGGCCTCCTGAGGTGGCCGGTATGGCGAAGGCCAAGGAGGTGCTGGCGCGGGTGGACGCGCTGCTGCCCAACGGATACACCGAGGCGGAGAAGCTGCGGTGGCTGGCCCAGGCAGAGGGGTTCGTGCTGCGGGAGATCCGGGGTGCGGAGGGCGCACTGCCGGAGATGGCGAAGGAGACGGAGCTGACGGCGGAGACACCCTACGACGAGATGTATCGGTACTATGTGGAGGCGCAGATACACTATGCCAACGGGGAGACGGCGCGGTACAACAACGCGGTGAGCCTGTGGAACAACGGGTTTCTCACCTATCGGGATTACTGCTGCCGCCGGGAGATGCCGGAGGGGCAGGCAAAGGCGCTGCGGCTGTGTTAGGAGGTGCAGGGGGATGTTTTTTCCGAAGCTGAAGGCCCAAAGCCGCCAGCGCAGGGCGGTGGAGCAGTTTGCGGGACTGGATCGGCGGCCCGGCAGCGGCGCGGGCTGTCTGCGGGAGATGAAGAACCTGTGGAGCGGCGGCTATCCGGCGCTGGAGGTGCGGCCCAGGCGCAGCGTGATGGCGGAGCTGACGAAGCCCCACGCCTTTCTGGGGCGGGAGGCGTTGGTATGGGTGGACGGCACGGGGCTGTATATCAACGGGGCGAAAACAGCGCCGGTGCTGTCCGACGGCGACAAGCGGCTGGTGTGCATGGGGGCGTATCTGCTGGTATGGCCGGACAAGGTGTATATCAACACCCAGGATCTTTCCGACTGGGGCAGGCTGGAGAACACGCGGCAGACCAGCGGAGAGGTGACGTTTGCGCTGTGTGACGAGAGCGGCACGGCGCTGGGGGATTATACGGTGAGGACGTATGCGCCGGGTGAGCCGGAGACGGGGGATCTGTGGCTGGACACCAGCCGACCCGCCTGTGTGATGCGGCGGTATGACGGCAGCGCGTGGCTGGAGCTGGAGGGGGTATGCACCAGGATCAGCGCGGCCAACATCGGCACGGGGTTTTCCGCCGGGGACGGCGTGACGCTGTCCGGATGCGGATCGTCGGAGCTGAACGGGCTGCACGTATTGCAGGCGGTGGGCGACAACTGGATCGTTGTGCCGGCGCTGTGCCGGACGCTGGGCAGCCAGACCGCCGTGGTGACGGTGATGCGGACCGTGCCGGACATGGACTTTGTGGTGGAGCAGGGAAACCGCCTGTGGGGCTGTAAGTACGGCATCGTGGGCGGCGAGGCGGTGAACGAGATCTACGCCTGTAAGCTGGGGGACTTCCGGAACTGGAACAGCTTCGCGGGGCTGAGCACCGACAGCTATGCAGCGGCCAGAGGCTCGGACGGGCCGTTTACCGGCGCGGCAGCGTGTCAGGGCGGCGTGGTGTTCTTCAAGGAGAACTGCATGGAGCGGGTGTATCCTGCCGCCGGCGGTGGACATCAGATCGTGACCATGGCGTGCAACGGCGTGAAGAAGGGCGCGGGCGGCACGGTGGCCGTGGCGGACGGCGTGGTGTATTATTTGGGAATGGACGGCGTGTACGCCTTTGACGGCAGCGTGCCGGTGTGCGTGTCCCGGCAGCTGGGCGAGAAGCGGTATGCGGGCGGCGTCGGCGGCGGAGAGAGCGGCAGATACTGGCTGGCGGCACGCAGCAGCGCCGGAGCGTGGGAGCTGCTGGTGTACGACACGGCGCGAAAGCTGTGGCACAGGGAGGACGACAAGGAGGTGGTGGCGCTGTCGCGGTACGGCGGGGCGATGATGCTGCTGTGCCGGGATGGAACGCTGCTGGACACCAGCGGGACATACGGCACGAAGGAGGCGCAGGTGGACTGGAGCGCGGAGACGGGAGATCTGGGCCTGTATACGCCGGAGCATAAGTATCTGGAGCGCTTGCAGCTGCGGCTGGAGCTGGCGAGCGGCGCGTCGGCGACGGCGTATGTGTGCTATGACGGCGGCAGCGGCTGGGAAAAGGCGGGCAGCGTAACCGGGGACGGGCGCACGGGCGGCTATGTGATGCAGGTAAGGCCGCGGCGCTGCGGCCATCTGCGGCTGAAGCTGGCGGGCAGCGGAGGCTGCCGCCTTTACAGCGCGTCGGCGGTGTATGAGAAGGGAAGTGATGGGCCGTGAGCGTGTTGGCTATGCCCGCAGCGCCGGAGGGCAGTTTGCAGGAGCAGGTGACGCAGCAGTATGCGTATCTTCTGCAGATGGCGCAGCAGCTGAACCTGGCATTGGGGCAGCTGGAGGGAATGGGCGGCGGAGGTACGGGGTTCGCCTCCGCTGCCCGTCAGGCAGCCGGACGGACGGGGAGCAGCGGGAGAGAGAAGGCGGATGAGCAGTACGAGACGCTGCGGAGCATGATCATCAAGACGGCGGCCCGGGTGGAAAAGACCACACAGGAGCTGACGGCGCAGCTGAAGGAGAACTATGTGGCGGCATCGGACTTCGGACAGTATATCGCCACGCTCAGCGCTTATCTGGAGGCCAACCCGGAGGCGCTGACCCAGTATTACAGCTTTGTGTCCGACCTGAAAACCAATGTGGAGGCGGTGGACGCGGCGTTTTCCCACTACAAGGTGGACACGGAGGGGTATATCCGGACGGGCATCGTGTATTACGAGGGCGCTGTGCCGGTGTACGGTGTGGCGGTGGGCCAGGGCCTGACGTGCCGGGAGGTGGACGGCGAGAAGGTGGTGGACCAGAGCAACTTCCGGGCGGTGTTCACCGCCACGCGGCTGTCATTCTGGCAGGACGCCACGGAGGTGGCCTATGTGTCCAACAACCGGCTGTATATCACCAGCATTACGGTGCTGGGAGGTATCGGCATTGGACAATGGAGCATCGGAACGGCGGAGGACGGGCTGGTGTTCCGATGGATAGGAGAGTGAGAGAATGAGCTATACCACACTGGACAGCATTCAATGGGGCGGTACGCCGCTGATCGGCGTCAGCTTTGCCTATGAGGGCCAGCGGTCCGGCAGCAGTATGCAGTACCGCATCCGGGTGACCATCGACCCGCTGACGGGGGCGGCCTATTTCGGGTATCCCATCTATCTGTCGGTGTATGTGGACGGCAGCGGCGTGACTGGCGGCTACACCATGAAGGCGGCGTCGCCCAACCGGTGGAGCGAGGCGATCACCTATGACAGCGGCTGGGTGACGGTGACAGATCCCGGCGGCTATGTGCCGCTGACCATACGGCTTTACAGCGGCTCAGGCTCGACCCGCGACGACAGCTACAGTTATGTGCTGCCGGTGGAGCGGGTGGAGGACATAGGGGACTTCTCGTTGACGGCGGGCAGCGCTGCCATGGGACAGCCGCTGACACTGACCATGACCAGACCGGGATATGGGTACAGCTGTGCGTTCTCCTACACATTTGCCGGGGTGACCGGTACGCCGGAGGAGGCGGCGATACAGGCGGTGAGCAGCAGCGCGGACCGGGCGGTGTACCAATGGACCGTGCCGACGGGGCTGATGACGCGTATACCCAACGCTACGTCGGGCAGCGGCACGATGACCGCCAGGGTATACAGCGGCGGGTCGTATATCGGCAGCGTCAGCGCCGCGTTTACGCTGTATGTGCCGGACAGCGTGCGGCCGGAGGCGGCGGTGACGGCCACAGTGTTGAATGACAACGCGGTATTGCAGGGCTGGGGGCTGTGCGTGCAGGGGATGAGCCGGGTGCAGTACAGCATCTCCGCCACGATGAAGGGCGGCGCATCGCTGCAGAGCAGCCAGTTCCGGTTTGCGGGGGAGACGAAGGACGGCGCATCGGGGACAGTCGGGCCGGTGAGCGGCAGCGGCGTGCAGACACCGCAGGCTACGGTGACGGACAGCCGTGGCAGATCGATCTCCGTCAGCGGGACGGCCATACGGGTGTATGAGTACAGCCCTCCGGTGATCACGTCCTCTATGGCGGTGCGGTGCAACGAGCTTGGAGAGGCCCGGGACGACGGAAAATTCTTCAAGCTGAAATGTGCGGCCACCTGCTCACCGCTGGCAGGACAGAACGAGGTGACGGTGCGGGTGCAGTACCGGCCTATGGGCGGCGGCGTGTGGAGCGGCGGGATACCCATAGAGAACGGCGCAGAGGTCATTACGGGCGGCAATATGGACGAATCCTGCGCCTATGAGATCGAGCTGAGTGCCGAGGATACGGTGGGTACGGTGCGGACGGTGCGGTATACATCAGCCACGAAGCAGGTGACGGTGCATCTGCGCAGCGGCGGCACGGGACTGGCGCTGGGGAAATACGCGGAGAAGGACGGACTGGAGTGCGCGTGGCCGGCATCGTTTTACGGCGATGTGGCGGTGTCCGGCAGTCTGAAGCTGAACGGCGTGGCGGTGGAGGAAAAGCTGTTCCCGGTGGGGAGTGTGCGCCTGACGGCCACGGCGGACGCGCCGGAGCTGCCGGGGACGTGGCAGCAGGTGCAGGCGGGACTCAGCGGTGTGTACGCCTGGCGGCGTGTGACATGAGGAAAGGGAGGAAGAAGAGATGGCATCGACTTATACCATGGTGGCCTACGGCTCCCAGGGCAGCGCGGTGAAGCAGCTGCAGAGCGAGCTGAACAAGCGGGGGTATCAGCTGGACGAGGACGGTGTTTTCGGCAAGAAAACGAAGGCGGCGGTACGGGACTATCAGAAAAAGAACAGGCTGACGATGGTGGACGGCATCGCGGGTGACGAGACGTGGGGCAGTCTGCTGTCCGCACCGACGGCGGCGGAGCAGCAGGCCGCCGCCGCTGCGGCGGAAGAGGCGGCCAGACCGGAGGCCCGGGTGACGGAGAGCACGGCGCGCAGACTGGCGGAGCTGGAGAAGGGCTATCAGCCGTCGGAGGATGTGGCGGCGGCACGGGCCTATCGGGACAGTGTGGCGGCCATGCAGCCGGGTGAGTACGATTCCGGTTTCGAGGATCAGCTCCAGGCGCTGTATGACCAAATCGAGGGGCGGGAGGCATTCTCCTACGACCCGGAGGAGGACGAGGCGTACCGGCGCTACGCTAGGCTGTATGCGGCCCAGGGCGCGGCGGCCATGGAGGACACCATGGGGCAGGCGGCATCACTGACCGGCGGGTACGGCTCAAGCTATGCCCAGGCGGTGGGGCAGCAGGCCTATGACCGTTATCTGGGGGAGCTGGCGGCCCTGGTGCCGGAGCTGCGGCAGGCGGCACTGGCGGAGTACAGGCAGGAGGGACAGGCGCTGACGGATCGCTACAATATGCTGAACCAGCAGGAAAAAGCGGGCTACGACCGATGGCAGGACACGGTGGCCCAGTGGCAGAAGGCACTGTCGGAGGCGCAGTCATCCTACGAGGATGTGTCGGCACAGGACGAGAAGGCGTACCAGGCTATGCTGAAGCACTATGCGGACAAGGCGGAACAGGAGCGGAAGCTCAGCGCCGCCGGTGCGAAGATAGAGGACAGCGGCTATGAGGCGGACGCAGGGAAGGAGAGCCTGAGCAGTACGGCGGCGGACAGCTTGCAGCGGGCCGTGGGGAACTATCTCAAAAGCGGCCGGGAGGACACGGCCCGGGCGCTTCTGCAGCAGTATGCCCAGCGCATGACACCGGCACAGCGAAAGCGGTTTGAGGCGCTGTTTGACAGCTATGGCCGCACGGCCGGCTGGTGAGCCGTGAAGCGCCACGAAGCGCAAACGAAGGGAAAAAGAGGTTGCAAACGGGGGCGGCGTATGGTATCATACCAAAAGCATCTTGCGAAGCGGCGGCGACGCCGCAGCGGCGCTTCTGACAGGGAAGAGCCGTTGGAAAGGAGAAATAATGAAGATCAAACCGCAGCTTCTGCGCCGCATGGCGCTGCTTTTGGCGGTCCTGACGCTGGCTTCCGCCGTACTGGCGGGGTGCGGGAAGAAGGGCAACGATGACAAGCCCGCGCCGGAAGACCCAAAGGACGGGGAGGTCATCGTGACGCCCAAGCCGGTGGAGGTGCCAGTGGACTTTTCGGCGGCGCAGAAAAAGTGGCCGAACGTGTACGCCTGCATCCGCATCCCCGGTGCAACACGCTGCACCATCAGCGAGGAGATGGGATATTTTATCGCCCAGCATCCCAGCGACGACGGGTATTATCTGTACCGTGATCTGGATGGCAAGGATGCCAAGTCCGGTACGCTGTATACGGAAAGAGCCTACAATAAGACCGATTTCAGCGATCCGGTGACGGTGATCTACGGCCACAACATGGCCAACCGGACCATGTTCGGCGGCCTGCAGAGCTACGCCGAGACGTTGAAGTTCGACGACGACGCGGTCATCTACATCTATCAGCCGGGACGGCAGCTGACCTACCGTATTTTCGCCGGTGTGCCGTACGATACCAGCCATGTGCTGTATTACCACGATTTCAGCGACGAGAAGGTGTTCAACGACTTCTTCCAGGCGCTGGCCAAGGCGGCGGATAATCCCAACTACAGCAGCGGCAGCGAGCTGAACGCGTTTTACAGCGCCGAGGGCTGCGTGAACGTGGACAAGGACAACCTGCCGGTGGCAGGGGATAAGGTCATCATTCTGGCGACCTGCAAGAATGGCGACGACAATCACCGCTACTGGATCATGGCCAAGCTGGTGGAGGATTCTGCCGAGCCGGTGGTAATGACAAAGGAGGAGGCGGAGCAGGCCGGTGTGACGCCGGACCGCATCATAGGGACGGCCCCGGAGAAGTCCGGCACTGACGATACCGCCAGCAAGACGAATTGACGCAAAAAAAGAACCGCCTATGAAGCGGCTCTGACGGTAAGACGGCAAAATTCAGATTTTTGGAACAGGCATGACCTCGGTCATGCCTGTTTCGTCTTTACAGCATTCTTTCCATTGGCAGGAGTGTGGAGCTTTCACCTTCGTATTCCTCCCGGGTAAGAGTAAAGCCATTTTTCAGCCAAAAGGCTTTGCTCTGCGGATTTCCTTTGTCGATGCCCAGGCGGACCTTCTCAAAGCCCAGCTGCGCCAAATAGGAAAGACTGTCGGAGATGATCGTTGTTCCGATGCCTTGCCCCTGCAGCTTGGCGTTCATCGCAAAGAAACCTAATAACGCAGTTCCGGGCTGCGGATAATGCTCGATTAAGTCCATGACCGCGGTCAAAATGTCTCCCCGGAAAAAGCCGATATAATGCTTGTCCTCATAGCCCTTGCGGGGAGGGAGCGCCTTCATGTCCTCCATAATGCCTTCGACAGTTACCATCGGCGGATGGTACTTGTAGAAAAGAGTATTGGCCTTCAGAACCTCATAGATCGCCTCTGCATCTGCCGGCAGCAAGTCACGGACGGTGTATTGGGAGGAAAGATGTTGGATGTTCATGACTGCAGCTCCTTCAACGTCTTTTTGTATGTACGTACACCGTATTATAACACAGCGAGGATCGGTTTTCAAAGGTATCCTCGCTTTATGGTTCCCCTCCGCTGAGACGCAGCGAAACAGGCGGCACCCAACCGAAGCTGAGTGCCGCCTGTTTTGTTGTTCAATTCTGTTGTCTGTGCCGATCAGGCGGCGGCGTGAGACTTGCGGTTCGCGCGCACCTCATGGTCACGCTCCAGCAGCAGCGCGCGGGTAGCGGAGACGGTGAACACCGCGGCCCAGCCCAGGGTCAGATAGTTGGCGAGAACGCGGATCTCAACGTCGGCGGCGGTCATCAGGAAAGTGGAAGCGACGACCAGGACCAGGGAAACGATGGCGATGACGACCTGAATAGAGATGTTTTTCATGATAATGTCCTCCTTAAAAAAGTTGTATGTGATATGGTTGGATTTTCTTTGTTTTGGGGGCTTGTGCTCTTGTTGTCTGTATAGTAGAATAAATAACGAGAAAAGTAAAGCTGTACTTTGTTATAATGGATGTTAGTGGTACTAATAGAAAATCCTGGAGGTGGCGGGTATGGAAACGGCACGGTGCAGGGCCTTTTTGGCAGCGGCGGAGACGGGGAGCTTTTCCCGGGCGGCGGAGGCGCTGCGGTATACGCCCTCCGGCGTGAACCAGCTGGTATCGGCGCTGGAGAAGGAGGTGGGGTTTTCTCTGTTCAGCCGCAACACGAAGGGCGTGGCGCTGACGGCCAACGGGGAGCTGCTGCTGCCGGTGGTGCGGGAGTTCCTGCGGCAGGAGGATCGCATCTTCGAGCTGTCGGCAGGGATGAACGGGCTGCTGATCGGCAGCGTCAGCATCGCGGCCTATTCCAGTATCGCCACACACTGGCTGCCGGCGGTGATACGGGAATTTCAGCGGGATTACCCTAACGTGAAGATCAAGCTGATGGAGGGCATCTGGCAGGAGGTGTCCCAGTGGCTGGATGAGCGGGTGGCGGACATCGGCTTTCTGAGCTATCAGGAGAATATGCCCTACGACTGGATACCGCTGGCGGACGATCCCATGCTGGCGCTGCTGCCGTGGGATCACCCGCTGGCGAAGGCGGAGGCCTATCCGCTGGAGAACTGCGCCAAGGATCGTTTCATCATGCCGGCGCTGGGCTGCGACGACGATGTGGAGGCGCTGTTTGCCCGCGGCCATATCGAGCCGAATATCTGCTACACGACCTTGGAGAACTTTTCCGCCATGTCCATGGTGGAGCAGGGGCTGGGCGTCAGCGTGATGAATCGGCTCATCACCCAGAAGCGGGTGTGCGACATCGCCATGATTCCCATCGACCCGCCGGCCAGTATCACACTGGGCGCAGCGCTGCACTCCCGGACGGACACCTCGCCGGCGGTGAAGATGTTCCTGCGCTACGCGGTGCGGATGCTGACGAAGAAGGAAAGCTGACATGAAAAAGAACCGCCCCCGGCGGTTCTTTTTTGCGCTTACAGGAAGAAGTCGAAGCGGGGGTGATCCTTCGTCACCGTGCCGGTCTCGATCTCGATGCTGTCGCCGAAATACTTGTGCAGCAGTGCCACCAGCTCATCGGCGGCGGCCTGGACCTCGCCGGCGTTCACGTCAGAGAAGCCGTCGATGGGGAAGAGGATGGCCCTCGTCGCCTCGGTGATCTTGCCGCGCTCCGACTGACGCCACGTCCAGCGGCGGGTGCGGATCTCGCTGCCGGAGGCGTAGACGGCCTCACCCACGTCGGGGGTCTCCTCCTCGGTGCTGCCGAAGGGGATGAAGGTGTCGCCCTCCCGGGCCAGCCGCACGTCCAGCCCCTCGTCGATGGTGTCCAGGTCGTGTGCGCCCATGGGCAGGCGGTGCTTGATGGACACGGCATTGCCCAGGTCCACGGCGGCGTTGATGTGGGGGAAGCCCTTGCCCTTGGCGATGCGGGTCAGCAGCGCTTCGATGGAGCAGAGGAACTTGTTGGGATTGATACCTAAAGAGGTGAACGCCTGGCGGTAGGGCAGGATGTCCTCCGTTTCCTTGGGCTTCTTGCCTGTAAAGTACGCTTCACAGGCGGTGACATTCTCGGCCAGCATCTGCTCCAGCTCTGGGATGTCGTGGGTGTTGTCCAGCCCGCGGACGGCGACCGCGCCGAAGCAGGCATTGGGCAGCTTTTCAAAAAACTCTTTGGACACCTGATAATACATGGCGTTTTCTCCTCGTTTCGAATTTATGTGGTATTTTAACGCTTTGAAGCGCTGATTGCAAGAGGAAAACTCCAACATAGAAGGATTTTATATTACAGAAAAATTATTCGACAATACGGAACAAGTGGACTTGCGGTGGAGAGCGTTATCCTGTAAAATGAAGAGCGAAATTTTGGAAAGGGGGCGTATGCCGGTGGAACTGCAAAAGAGACGGCCGACGGGCCGGGTGGCTATGATGGCGGCGGTGCTGCTGGCGCTGTTTCTGCTCTCCTTTATCTGGGGACGGTATGATGTGCCGCTGCCGGAGGTGGTGCGCATCCTGCTGTCCCGGCTGTTGCCGGTGACCCAGACGTGGACGGACAACATGGCCATCGCCGTGTGCAACGTGCGGCTGCCCCGCATCCTGCTGGCCTGCCTGGTTGGTTGTGCGCTGTCGGCGGCGGGGGCGTCGTATCAGACGGTGTTTCAGAACCCTATGGCCGCGCCGGATATTTTAGGCGCGTCCTCCGGCGCGTGCTTTGGCGCGGCGCTGGCCATCCTGACGGGGCAGAGCAGCGTGACGGTCACGGTGTACGCCTTCTGCGCCAGTCTGCTGTCCGTGGCGCTGGTGTATCTTGTGGGCAGCCGTACCCGGGGCAGCCGGGTGGTGAACCTGCTGCTGGCGGGTATCATGGTGGGATCACTGTTCACCGCAGGGACGTCCTATATCAAGCTGGTGGCCGACCCCACCAATCAGCTGCCCCAAATCACCTACTGGCTCATGGGCAGCCTGTCCGGCACGCGGATGAAAAAGGTGGGCTTCGCCGCCGTGTGTATGGCGGTGGGGCTGCTCCCGCTGCTGCTCCTGCGCTGGCGGATGAACCTGCTGACGCTGTCCGCCGACGAGGCCCGGGCCATGGGCGTCCATACCGACCGGCTGCGGCTGGCGGTGATCCTGTCCGCCACGGTGCTGACGGCGTCGGCGGTGTCCGTATCCGGCATGATCGGCTGGGTGGGGCTGGTCATTCCCCATCTCAGCCGCCGTATAGTGGGCAATGACTGCCGCTGGCTGCTGCCTATGTCCATGCTGTTCGGTGCGACGTTTCTGCTGCTGGTGGATAATATGGCCCGGTGTCTCACGGCGGTGGAGATCCCCATCGGTATCCTGACCGCCTTTGTGGGCGCGCCATTCTTTCTCTATCTGATGATAAAGGGGGGCGAGCGGGCATGACACTGACGGTGAACGACCTATCCTACGGCTATATCAGGGGTGTGCCGGTGCTGGAGGGCGTGTCCTTTGCAGCGGAGAAGGGGGAGCTCCTCTCCGTTCTCGGGCCGAACGGCGCGGGGAAAAGCACGCTGTTCCGCTGCCTGCTGGGCGGCATCGACGGCTATTCCGGTTCGATCGAGTTGGATGGCCGGGAGGTGCGCGGCCTGTCCCGGCGGGAGCTGGCGGCCCGCATCGCCTACATCCCCCAGATACACCGGCCTACCTTCGGCTATTCGGTGCTGGACACGGCGCTGATGGGCCTGACCCGGGAGCTGTCGCCGTTCCGCTCTCCCTCGGCGGAGCAGGAGAAGCGGGCCATGGAGGCGCTGGAGCAGGTGGGCGTGGCACACCTCGCCCGGCGGAATTTCGCCACGCTGTCCGGCGGCGAGCAGCAGCTGGTGCTTATCGCCCGGGCGCTGTGTCAGCGGTCGGACGTGCTGCTGATGGACGAGCCAACGTCTTCGCTGGACTACGGAAACCAGCTGCGGGTTCTGCAGCGGGTCAGTGAACTGGCGGGGCAGGGCTATACGGTGATCCTGTCTACCCACGATCCACAGCACGCGCTGCGGTTCTCCCGGCGGGTGCTGGCGCTGCGGGACGGCCGGGTGACCGCCTTCGGCGACACCCGTGAGGTGCTGACGGAGACGCTGCTGCGCCGGCTGTACGGCGTGGACGCGGCGCTGCTGGACACGGCGCACGGCCCGGTGGTCGTGCCGAAGGGAGGCGGCCATGTTTAAGTGGACACAGGAGAGCATCGCCTATATGGACGATGCCTGCCGCTGGACGGATTTCCACCGGAAGCTGGCGGCGGAGCTGCAGCCGTACCTCCGGGAGACGGACTGCGTCTGCGACGCGGGCTGTGGGCTGGGGTATCTGTCCCTGTCCCTCGCCCCGTATGTGGGCGCGGTGACGGCGGTGGAACGGGACAGTCAGGCGCTGGCGGTGCTGGAGCGGGAGCTGGCGCTTCGGCATATCAAGAACGTGCATCCCTGCTGTGAGGATGTGTTTGTCCACCGGCCGGAAAAGCCCTACGACGCCATGGTTTTCTGCTTTTTCGGAAGCATAGAGGAGATATTGGCCGCGGCGGCGCGGTGCTGCCACGGTACGGTGCTGGCGGTGGTGCGAAATGATGCACGCCACCGGTTTTCCGACAAGAGCCGCGGGCCGGGACAGCACAGCTATGAGACAGCCTGCCGCATCTTGACTGAAAAGGGGATTAGCTTTACAACAAGGACTGCGTCCTTTGCGTTTGACCAGCCGTTCCGCAGCCTGGAGGCCGCCCGGCGGTTCTTCGAGCTGTACGGCGGCAGCGGGGACTGGCGTGCGCGTTTAGTGGAGACGGGCGACCCGGAATTTCCCTGGCAGCTGCCCAGCCGCCGGGAGTTCGGCCTGATCACCTTTCAGATGGGTGATGGAGAGTAAGCAGTGTATTCCGCGGCGTGAGCCGGGAAGATGATAAGGAGGAAACCATGAAAAACAACGTGAAAAGACTGCTGGCGCTAATTTTGGCGCTGGTGATGAGCCTGAGCCTGTTTGCCTGCGGGCAGAAGCAGGACGGCAAGCAAGATGACGTGCAGGACGATGTGCAGGAAATCGCCACCCGGGTGTTAACCGACTCCTGCGGCCGCCAGACCACTGTGCCCACGGAGGTGCGGAAGGTGGCCGTGTCCGGCCCGCTGGCCCAGATGGTGGTGTTCGCCATTGCCCCGGACAAGGTGGTGGGCGTGGCCAACGCTTGGGACGAGACGGCGAAGGAATACTTCGACGCCAAGTATCTGGACCTGCCCCTGCTGGGCCAGCTGTACGGCGGCAAGGGCGAGCTGAACCTGGAGACGCTGCTGGCGGCTGCGCCGGATGTGGTCATCGACGTGGGTGAGCCCAAGGGCAGCATCGTGGAGGATATGGACGCCCTGCAGGAGCAGACCGGCATCCCATTTGTCCACATTGACGCCTATCTGGCCACCATGGATGAGACGTATGCCATGCTGGGCGACCTGCTGGCCATGCCCAACGAGGCCCAGGGCCTGGCGGACTACTGCCGCGCCATCTATGACAGGGTGAAGGCCATCGCGGACAGCGTGGATAAAGCGAATATACTTTACATCACAGGGGACGAGGGCTTGAACGTTATCGCCCAGGGCTCTTACCACGCCGAAGTCATTGATATGCTGGCCAACAACCTGGCCGTGGTGGACGAGCCGTCCAGCAAGGGCACAGGCAACGAGGTGGATATGGAGCAGATCCTGAACTGGAATCCCGATGTGATCCTGTTCGCGCCGAACAGCATTTACAGCACCGTGGCGGCCAATGAGAACTGGCAGACCATCACCGCCATCAAGGAGGGGAATTATTACGAAGTGCCCTTCGGCCCATACAACTGGATGGGCTTCCCGCCCAGCGTCCAGCGGCTGCTGGGTATGCAGTGGATGGCCGCCGTGCTGTACCCGGACGCGGTGGACTATGATATGTACGAGGCGGTCAGCGCGTATTTTGAGCTGTTTTACCACTGTGAGCTGACGGAGGCGCAATTCGCGGCGCTGACGGCCAACTCTCTGCCTGCGGACACGCAGATGGCCGCGTAAGCGCGTCAAAAAAGACGGTATCAAAGAAAAGGAGCGCGTGCTATGAACACCATTTTCCAACAACTGGTCTACGCCCGGGAAAAGGACAAGGATACGGTGCTGGCTACCATTATCTGGGATGACGGCTCTGCCCCCCGGGGCAGGGGCAGCCAGATGCTGGTGGACGGCAGCGGACTGCTGGCCGGAACCATCGGCGGCGGCGCGGTGGAGGGGCGCTCCATCGAGATCGCCCGGGAGATGCTGCAAAGCGGCAGGAAGGGCTATACCCACTTTTTCCGCCTGCGGAAGGATGGCGAGGTGGGTATGGTCTGCGGCGGCGACGTGACGGTGTATTTCTGCCGAATTCCCGCCGGTGACGCTGCTTGGGGCGCGGTGGCCGCGGAGGTGCTGCAGCGGGTGAAGGACCGCGTGCCGGGGTATCTGACGCTGCCCCTGGACGGCAGTACCGCCGCCGTCACGGACACGGACGAGAGCGACGACCGGACCCGGTTTTCCGTGGTGCTTCCGGTGGGGGAGCGGGCGCTGATCTTCGGCGCGGGCCACATCGCCAAGGCTCTCGTGCCGCTGCTGCACACCGTGGGCTTCCGGGCCGTGGTGTTCGACGACCGGCCTGAGCTGGCCACGAAGGAGAGCTTTCCCCAGGCGGACGAGGTGATCTGCGGCGACTTTGCACACATTGAGGACTACGTCTCCATCCGGCCGGAGGACTATGTGGTCATCATGACCAACGGTCATGAGCACGACTTCCAGGCGGAGGTGCAGGTGCTGCGGCATACGACCGCCTATGTGGGTGTCATCGGTTCGCGGAAGAAAACGGCCTTCGTGAACCAGCGGCTGCGGGAGGCGGGCATCGGCGAGGCGGCCATCGCCTCGGTGCATACGCCCATCGGCACAGCCATCAAGGCGGTGACGCCGGAGGAGATCGCCGTGTCCATCACCGGCGAGATGATCCTGGTGCGGGCCACGGCTCGGGAGGCCGGCGGAGAGGTGCATCATGGCTGCCCCATGCACTGAGCATCTGTTTTTCACCGGGCGCAAGGGTGTGGGGAAGTCCACGCTGGTGCGGGCGGCCATCGAGGGAAAGCGTGTCGGCGGGTTCTTCACCAAGCGGGTGGAGGGCTTGCTGGAGCGGCCCTCCGTCCACCTGCTGCGGGCCGGGACGGCGGATGTGCCGTCGGCGGAGAACCTCCTGTTCTGCTGCGGCGGCAGTGCGGATATACAGCGGTTCGAGCAGCTGGGCTGCGGGGCTTTGGCCGATACGGCGGGCTGCGATGTGATGGTGATGGACGAGCTTGGGCCGCATGAAGAGCAGGCCGCCGCGTTCCGGCAGGCGGTGCTGCGGGCGCTGGACGGGGATGCACCCATCATCGGCGTTTTGCAGCAGGCGGAGAGCGCGTTTCTGCGTCAGGTGGCGGCGCATCCGAACGTCCGGGTGATCACGGTGACGGAGGAGAACCGGGACGCACTGCATCACTGGCTGATACAGGGAAAATAGCGAAGAGGGCACGCTTCGGCGTGTCCTTTTTTCTGCGCCGTGGGGCAATATCCTTTGCAAGCGGACGGAAGATGTTGTATACTATGGTCGTGAAACGAGAACAAGAGAGGGGGATGCACCCATGGAGCTGCATATCCTGATGGGCCGGGCCTGCGCCGGAAAGAGCCGCCGGGTGCTGGAACAGATAGCCGCGCGGCGGAGCGAACGGGGACAGGTGCTGCTTGTGCCGGAGCATGCCTCCCACGAGGCGGAGCTGGACCTGTGCCGGGCCTGCGGGCCGACGGCCAGCCGTGATGCGGAGGTGCTGAGCTTCCGCAGTCTGGCCACCCGTGTACTGAGCCGCACCGGCGGACTGGCGGACGTGACGCTGGACGCTGGCGGCAAGCTGCTGACCATGCGGCGGGCGCTGCAGGAGGTCAGCGGACGGCTGACGGTGTTCGCGCGGCCCTCCCAGCGGCCCGCGTTCCTGCGGCAGCTGGTGGCACTGGCGGACGAGCTGTACGCCTACCAGGTGCGGCCGGAGACGCTGCTGCGGCAGGTGGAGGACATTCCCGGCGCAGCCGGGGACAAGCTGCGCTCGGCGGCGCTGGTCTTTGCGGCCTATGACGCGCGGCTGCACGGCAGCGGCTTTGACGTGCGCTCCCGGGTACAGAAGCTGTGCGATGCGCTGCCGGAGGACGACTATCTGGCGGGCAAGGACGTGTATGTGGACGGATTTTCCTATTTCAACCGGGTGGAGGAGAATATTCTGACCACGGTGCTGCATCAGGCGCACAGCCTGACAGTGACACTGCTGGGGGATATGCACGAGGTGCAGCTGTTTCAGAACGCCATCGGCCAGCGTTACCGGCTGGAGCGAATGGCAAAGGATAACAGCGCATACTGTGAAGTGGAACACCTTGTCGGCACATCCGACACGGCGCTGGGACATCTGGAACGTCACTGCTTCGGCGAGACGGAGGTGTGGCACGGCAAGGAGGCGCCCATTCGGCTGTATCAGGCCAACACGGCATTCTCCGAGGTGGAGTATGTGTCGTCCCAGCTCCGGAGGCTTGCCCGGCAGGGCGTGCGCTGGCGTGATATGGGCGTGGCGGCCCGGAACATGGAGGTATACGGCCCGCTGCTGGAGGCGGTGTTCCGCCGTGATGACATCCCGGCCTATATCAGCCGCCGCAGCGACATTTTGGATAAGCCGGTGCTGACGCTGCTGCTGTCCGCCGTGGACGCGGTGACGGGTGGATTTGAATACGAGGACGTGTTCCGCTGTCTCAAGACCGGCATGACCAGCGTGACGGAGCAGGAGTGCGACCTGCTGGAGAACTACGCCATCCGGTGGGAGATCCGGGGACAGATGTGGCTGCGGGATGTGGACTGGACGGCCTGCCCGGACGGCTATGGCCTGGAGATGACGCCCCATCGGCAGGAGCAGCTATCGGAGGTCAACCGGGTGCGGCGTAAGGTGCGGACGTTGTTTTTGCAGCTGAGCGACGGCCTGAAGGAGCATAAAACTGCAAGGGGTAAGGCGGAAGTGCTTTACACGTTTGCGGAGCTGGCGGGTACGCCGGAGATACTGAAGCAACGGACGGAGGCGCTGCAAAAGAGCGGCGATGTGCAGTCGGCGGAGGAGTACGCCCAGCTGTGGCACATCTTCTGCCAGGTGCTGGATCAGTTCGTGGAGCGGCTGGGCGATACGGAGCTGGACGGCGAGGAGTTCGCGCGGCTGCTGCGGCTGACGCTGAGCCAGTACGCCGTGGCCACCATCCCGGCTACGCTGGACCAGGTGAAGGTCAGCCCTCTGACCCGGAACGACCGCCACCCGGTGAAGCACCTGTTCCTGCTGGGAGCCAACGACAGCGTGCTGCCCACGGTGTCGCCCAACATGGGCATTCTGGACAGCGAGGAGCGGGAGCTTCTGCAGCAGCAGGGCATCGCCCTGGCGGACGCGGATTTCGACGACCTGAGCAGCGAGCTGCAGAACATCTACGCCGCGCTGGCCCAGCCCACGGAGAGCCTGACGGTGACGTGGCCCGCCGGGGACGAGACAGGCGCGCGGCTGCTGCCGTCCTTTGTGGTGGAGCGCATACGGCAGCTGTTCCCGACGGTACAGGTGGAGAAGGAGACCGGCGGCTACCGCCGTGAGCTGCCCGCTGCGGCGCTGACGCTGGCGGGACGCTGCCCGGAGGGGGCGCTGTGGCGCTATTTCCGGGAAAACGGGCAGGGTGCAGTGCTGGATCGCATGGCGTCGGCCCGGTCTATGGGCCGGGGACGGCTGTCGCCGGAGGCGGTGCGCAGTCTGTACGGCGGTACGGTGGCCATGTCGGCCTCCCGGCTGGACAAGGTCAAGACCTGCCATTTCGGATATTTCATGGAGTATGGCCTCCGGGCCAGGGAACGGAAAACGGCAAAATTTGAAGCGCCGGAGATCGGCACGTTCCTCCACTATCTGCTGGAAAACGTGCTGCGGGCGCTGGAAAACGGCGAGGGCATCGGCCGGGCGCAGCCGGAGCGGCTGCGGGCGCTGGTGGCGCAGTACACCGAACAGTACATCGCCGCCGTCATCGACAGCTACGGAGACAAGAGCGCCCGCTTCCGCTATCTGTTCTCCCGCCTGCGGGAGACGGCCTGCACCATCGTGGAGAACGCGGTGGAGGAGATGCAGCACTCAGACTTCCGGCCTGTGGCCTTCGAGCTTGGCTTCGGCGGCCGGGACGGCCAGCTGCCCGCCATCACCGTCACCGAGGGGGATACCACCCTGTCCGTGACGGGAAAGGTGGATCGGGTGGACGGCTGGCTGAAGGACGGTCGGCTGTACCTGCGGGTGATGGACTATAAGACGGGGAAGAAGTCCTTCGACCTGGCGGATGTGCGATACGGCCTGGGCATACAGATGCTGCTGTACCTGTTTGCGCTGCAAAGGAGCGGCGGGACGTATTTCGGTCGCCCGGTGGAACCGGCGGGGGTGCTGTACCTGCCCGCCCGGGACGTGATACTGCGGGCGGACCGGGCCATCCCGCCGGAGAAGCTGAAAGCATCACTGCGGCGGGAGCTGCGGCGCACCGGTATGGTGCTGGCCGAGCCGGACGTGCTGGCGGCCATGGAGCACGAGGCGCTGGAGTCGCCATGCTTCCTGCCTATGGGCATATCGAGGGACGGCACGATCTCCGGCTCACTGGCCAGCGCGGTGCAGCTGGGCAAGCTGGGCCGCTACGTGGACGAGCTGCTGCACCGGGTGGCCCACGAGATCGGCACGGGCAGCATCGACGCCGACCCCTGCGTCCGCGGGCCGCAGGAGAGCGCCTGCGACCGCTGTGCGTTCGCATCGGCCTGCTGGTTCGATGAGCGGCAGGATAAGCCGCGTTACCTGCAAAAGACCACGCCGGAGGAATTCTGGGCGCTGGTGGATCGGGAGGTGTCCCATGGCTGAGATCAGATTGACGGAGCAGCAGCGCGCCGCGGTGGAGAACCGGGGCGGCAGCCTGCTGGTGTCCGCCGCCGCCGGATCGGGCAAGACCAAGGTGCTGGTGGAGCGGGTGTTCTCCTATCTGATGGAGGAGCACTGCCATGTGGACGATTTTCTCATCATCACCTACACCCGGGCCGCGGCAGCGGAGCTGCGGGGCAAGCTGGCCGCCGAGCTGGCGTCCCGGGTGGCTCAGAACCCCGGCGACCGCCATCTGCGGCAGCAGATGTTCCGGGTGTACCAGGCGGACATCAAAACGGTGGACGGCTTCTGCGCCCAGCTGCTGCGGCAGCACGTGCATCTCCTGCCGCCGGTGGACGGGCGCTGCCTGACGCCGGATTTCCGGGTGCTGGACGAGAGTGAGGCGGCGCTGCTGCGGGAGCGGGCGCTGGAGGCCTCGCTGGAGGACTTTTACCGGGCCATCGAAAGCGGTGACGGGGAGTACGCCCTGCTGGCGGACACCCTGGGCGCGGGACGGGATGACCGGGCGCTGGCGCGGCTGATCCCGGAGCTGCACGGCAAGCTCCAAAGCCACCCTTACCCGGAGAAATGGCTGGCCCAGGCGGCACAGGGGTGGACGGACATCCCGGAGCATCTGGCGGACTGCGTGTACGGTCAGACGGTGATGGCGGACACGGTGCGCCGGGCCGAGTTCTGGGCGGAGCAGCTGGAGCGTATGGTGGACCTTATGAAGAACTGCCCGCCGGTGCTGGACGCCTACGGCGACCGCTTTGCAGAGGTGGCTGACTGTCTGAGGAGTTACCGGCAGGCGGCCCGGAGCGGCTGGGATGCCATGGCGGCGGTGCAGCCCGCCTTCCGCCGGGTGGGCATCGTAAAGGGCGAGGAAAACGAGACGGCGAAAAAGGCCGTCCGCACGGTGATGGAGAAGTGCAAGACGGAGCTGAAAAAGCTGACCGCGCCCTATGACACGACGGAGGCGGAGCATCTGGACGATCTGCGGGCCATCGCCCCGGCCATGCGGGGACTGCTGCGGCTGACGGCATTTTTCGCCCAGCGGTATCAGGCAGAGAAGGTGCGGCGCAACGCGCTGGACTTCTCCGACCAGGAGCACTATGCCCTGACGCTGCTGGCCAACGAGGACGGCTCACCCACGGAGCTGGGGGAGCAGGTGTCACACCGCTACCGGGAGGTGATGGTGGACGAGTATCAGGACACCAACGAGGTGCAGAACTGCATCTTCCGGGCCGCATCCGACGACGGGCGGCGGCTGTTCGCCGTGGGTGACGTGAAGCAGAGCATCTACCGATTCCGGCTGGCCGAGCCGGGGATATTCCTGGAGAAATACCGCACGTTCGCCGACGCGGACGGCGCGGCGGAGGGCCAGCCCCGGCGCATGGTGCTCAGCCGCAACTTCCGCTCCCGGCGGGAGGTGCTGGACGTGACCAACTTCGTGTTCGGCGCGATCTTATCCGAGGAAATGGGCGAAATGGACTACACCGATCAGGAGAAGCTGTACTTCGGCGCGGAGTATTACGCACCGGCGGAGCGGGACGTGGAGTTCCACCTGGTCAGCGTGGAGGATACGGAGGAGGAGCGGTTCGACCGTGCCCAGGCGGAGGCCCGGTTCGTGGCCCGGCGCATTCGCGCCCTGCTGAACGAGGGCTTTCCTGTTCAGGGGGAGAACGGTCAGCTGCGGCCTGTGACGCCGGAGGACATCGTGATCCTCATGCGGTCGCCCAGCTCGCGGCTGCCCGCGTTCTGCGCGGCGCTGGAGCGGGAGAACATCCCCTGCGACGGCGGCGAGAGCGAGGACTTCTTCGCCGCCATGGAGGTGGCGGTGCTGCTGTCGCTGCTGGAGGTGGTGGACAACCCCCGGCAGGACGTGCCGCTGATCGCCGTGCTGCGCTCACCGCTGGTGGGCATGACGCCGGACCGGCTGGCGCAGATACGGGCGCTCCAGCCGGACGGGGATTATTACGAAGCGCTGTGCCGGGATGATGCGCCGGACAGCGCGGCGTTCCTGTCTCTGCTGGAGGAGCTGCGGACGGCCTCCCGGGAGATGGCGGCGGACCAGCTGCTGTGGTACATCTATGACCGCTGCCATGCGGCGGCGGTGTTCGGCGCGATGGAGGACGGCGAGGTGCGTCTGGCCCGTCTCCGCGCACTGTATGATTACGCCCGGCGGATGGTGCAGAGCGGCAAAACGGGGTTGTTCGATTTTATCGTGTACCTCCGCAGCCTGATGGAAAAGGGGGACGCCCCGGAGATCAGCACGGCGGCCTCCGCCTCCGGCGTGCGCATCATGAGCGTACACCGGTCCAAGGGATTGGAGTTCCCGGTGGTGGTGCTGGCGGATCTGAACCGTATGTTCAGCCGGCAGGATATGAACCAGCCGGTGCTGGTGCACCCCCAGCTGGGCGCGGGCGCAGAACGGGTGGACACGGCCCGGCATATCCGTTACGATACCATCTCCAAGTCGGCGCTGGCGCTGACGCTGGAGCGGGAGAGCAAGGCGGAGGAGATGCGCATCCTGTACGTGGCGCTGACCCGCGCCAAGGAGAAGCTCATTTTGGTGGACGCCATGAAGCACGGCGAAAAGCACCTGCGGGAGCTGACCGCCCTCAGCGGCGTGCCGGTGCAGCCGGAGGCGGTGTCCGGCGCAAAATGCCCCGGTGACTGGCTGCTGCTGCCGCTGCTGCACACCACGGCGGCGGGTGCGCTGCATCAGTTTGCCGGTCTGTGGCCGCAGGAGCTGGACAAGGGGCCGGAGGGCCTTACGATACATCTGCACCATGTGGGCAGCGGCGAGACGCAGCGGGAGACGGCGCTCGTGCCGGAGACAGTCCGGGTGGAGGATGTGCTGCCGGATGAGGCGGCGCTGTCGTTCCGCTACCGATACCCGGCGGCCGCGGTAACGCCCTCCAAGGTGACGGCTACCCAGCTGAAGGGCCGGGAGCTTGATCAGGAGATCGCGGAGGGCACGGTCCCACGCTGGCGTGAGCTGACACCGGAAAAGCCCCGGTTCATGCAGGAGGCCCAGGGTCTCAGCGCCGCGGAGCGGGGCACGGCCATGCACCTGGCCATGCAGTACCTCGACCTCAGCGCGTCGAGCGGTGACGATGTCCGATCGCAGGTGGCGGCATTGGCACAGCGCCGGCTGTTGACGGCGGAGCAGGCCGCATCGCTGGACATCCCGGCGCTGGTGCGCTTCCTGTCGTCGCCGCTGGCGGAGCGTATCCGCCGGTCGCGGCAGGTGTGGCGGGAGTATCGCTTCGCCCTGCTGGTGGACGGCGGTATCTACGACCCGTCCGCCGCCGGGGAAGAACTGCTGCTCCAGGGCGTGGCGGACTGCGTTTTTGAGACGGAGCGCGGCCTGGTGGTGGTGGACTTCAAGACCGACCGCGTGACCGGCCCGGAGCTGCCCCAGCGGGCGGAGACGTACCGCCCCCAGCTGGCGGCCTACGCCGCGGCGCTGGAGAAAATCCTGGAGAAGCCGGTGACGGAGCGGATATTGTATTTCCTCGCAGCCGGGGCGGAAATTTCTTTGTGAAATTGCCGAAAAGTGCTTGCATTTGCCATCGGAGTGTGCTATTATCACAGTTGCGTTTGCGGCTGTGCCGCGGCGACAAGTGAACCAGAAAGGGGTGAACAAGAGCAATGAAGGAAGGAATCCATCCCAATTATCAGCAGACTACTATCAAATGCGCCTGCGGTAATGTGATTGAGACAGGTTCTACGAAGAAGGATATTCGCGTGGAAGTCTGCTCTAAGTGTCACCCCTTCTTCACCGGCAAGCAGAAGCTGGTGGATACCGGCGGACGCGTTGCCAAGTTCAACAAGCGTTTCGGTCTGGACAAGTAAAAGACACGTCACATCACAAAACCCATGCCGTTTGGCATGGGTTTTGTTTTACATTCTGCATGAGCCGTGGTATACTTAACAAAAATCCGACCAACGAGGGCAATATATGGAACGAAAGACCATTGAACAGAACAAAGAGGGCGTGCGGGACTATGCGGTGCTGGTGGGCTTGAAGTCCCCGGTGCTGGGCCGCGACAGCGCCGATGAGGAGAGCCTGACCGAGCTGGCCGCGCTGGTGGAGACTGCCGGCGCGGAGAGCGTGGGCATGATCCTGCAAAGCCGCGAAAAGCCCGACCCCCACAGCTTCATCGGCGAGGGCAAGGTGGAGGAGGTCAAGCGCATGGTGGACAACAGCGAAGCCACCATGGTCATTTTTGACAACGACCTGTCCCCGTCCCAGATTCGCGTCCTGACGGAGCTGTGCGGCGTGCAGGTGCTGGACCGCAGCGGCCTGATCCTGGACATCTTCGCCCAGCGGGCCCGGACGAAGGAGGGTTGCTTGCAGGTGGAGCTGGCCCAGTACCAGTACCTGCTGCCCCGGTTGATCGGTATGTGGTCGCACCTGGAGCGCCAGGGCGGCACCGGCGGCTCGCCCATCGGCACAAAGGGCCCTGGCGAGACCCAGCTGGAGACGGACCGCCGCCACATCCGCCGGAAGATCGACAAGCTGAAGGAGGAGCTGGAGGAGGTGCGCCGGGTGCGGGCCACCCAGCGCCAGCGGCGGCAGAAGAACGAGATCCCCGTGGTGGCCATCGTGGGCTACACCAATGCGGGCAAGTCCACGCTGCTCAACGCCATCACCGGCGCAGGCATCTCCGCCAACGACCGGCTGTTCGACACACTGGACACCACCACCCGTCTGCTGACGGTCAGCGACACGCTGGACGTGGTCATCTCCGACACGGTGGGCTTCATCCGCAAGCTGCCCCACCAGTTGGTAGAGGCCTTCAAGGCCACGCTGGAGGAGCTGGAATACGCCGACCTGCTGCTCCACGTCATCGACGTGAGCAACCCGGAATGGGAGGAACAGGCCCGCATCGTGGACGACCTGATCCGTGAGTTAGGTGCGGACGACATTCCCTGCATCCGTGTCTACAACAAGTGCGATGTGGCCTTCGGCTTCCAGCGGAAGGAAGAGGACGCGGTGACCCTGTCCGCCCGGACAGGGGAGGGCGTGACAGACCTGCTGGCGGCCATCGACAAAAAGCTGGACAAGGGCACGAAGCGTGTGACGCTGCACCTGCCCTATGACAAGGCCGGGGCGCTGGACGCCCTGTACCGGGAGGCCAAGGTGGAGAGCGTGGCCTACGGCGAGACGGTGGACGTGGTGGCGGTGTGTACGCCCCGCATCATCGGACAGCTCCACCAGTTCATCGAGGGCTGGGTAGAGCCCAAGGAGGATTGGGAATGACGCGGACGACGGAGCGGCTGGTGCTGCGGCCCTGGCGGGAGACAGACGCGGAGAGTCTGTACCGCTATGCCTGTGACGGGCAGGTGGGCCCCGCGGCAGGGTGGAAGCCCCACGAGTCCGTGGAGGAGAGCCGCCAGATCATCCGAACGGTGCTGTCCCAGCCGGACACGCTGGCGGTGCTGCTGCGGGAGCGTCCAGAGGAGGCCATTGGTTCCGTGGGCGTTTTTCCCACCGATGCGCCGGATGGAGAGGGCGAGCCGGAGATCGGCTACTGGATCGGGCGGCCCTTCTGGGGGCAGGGGCTCATCCCTGAGGCGGTGCGGGAGCTGCTGCGCTGGTGCTTTATGGAGCGAGGCGCGGCGCGTGTCTGGTGCGGCCATTCCCCGGGGAATGACAAGTCCCGCCGCGTCATCGAGAAATGCGGGTTCACCTATGTTTGCGACGGCCCTCCCGTGCTGTGGCCTGACGGGCAGGAGCGGCCTACCTGCTACCATGCTATCGACCGAGAGGGCTGGGAGAAGGAGGTGCGCCGTGGCTGAGACATTTCGCGTGCCGTTTCAATCGTCGGAGACGGAGTTTACCGAGAAGCGCTCCCGGTTCATCGGCCACCTGCTGCCGGTGAAAACGGAGGAGCAGGCCCGTGAGTTCATCGGGCAGATGAAGAAGAAATACTACGATGCCCGCCACAACTGCTGGTGCTACCTCATCGGCGACAGCGTGGTGCGTTACAGCGACGACGGCGAACCCCAGGGCACGGCGGGGCAGCCTATGCTCAACGTGTTCCAGCGGGAGAACGTGACGGACGTGGTCTGCGTGGTCACGCGGTATTTCGGCGGCGTGCTGCTGGGCGCAGGCGGCCTGACACGCGCCTATTCCAAGAGCGCGCGGGACGCGCTGTGCGCCGCCGGCGTATCGGAGATGGGCCTGTGGGCTGCCGTGTCCATCCCGTGCCCTTACGGCCTGTTCGAGCGGGTCAAGGGAGAGGCCGCGGCGCTGGGCGGTATCATTGACGGTGCGGAGTACGGCGCGGACATACGGCTGGACGTATCGCTGCCGGGGGAGAGCGTGGACGCGCTGGCCTCCCGGCTGACGGAGCTGTCCGCCGGGGGCATACAGATCGTGCGGCTGGGGGAGGAGTACCGCCCCGGCCCGAGAATGGAAATATGAAAAAAGGACGCCGAAGGCGTCCTTTTTTCAGTGTGTCGATAAACCCATTCTGTCATTCCGAGGAGCGAAGCGACGTGGGAATCCGTCCGCCTCCGCGTCCGCCGTCCCGCCGGTGGCAGCAGCCTCTGCTCCGGCATAAGATGGGGTGCGTACAAAGGAGGTGCGATATGGAGGAGTATCTGATCACCGCACGCTCCGTGACCCATGCACAGCGGATGGCCCAGGCACTGGAACGGAGAGGGCTGCACACGGTGGTGGCCCGCACGCCTATGGGGCTGACGGGCAAGGGCTGCGGCTATGTGCTGCGGCTGCGGGGCAGGGAAAAGGCGGCGGCCGCCTGGGGGCTGCTGCGGGAGATGGGATTTTCCCCGGCGCAGGTGTTTCAGCGCTGGGATGATGGATACAGTGAGGTGGAGCTATGATCTATTTTGACGCGGGAGCGACTACGCTCCAGAAGCCGGATGCGGTGCGGCGGGCCATGTACCAGGCGGTAAACACCCTGTCCTCGCCGGGCCGGGGCAGCTATCCCGCCACCCGGCGGGCGGAGGAAACGGATCTGCGGTGCAGGATGGCGGCGGCGGAGCTGTTCCACATGGACGATCCGGCCCAGGTGGTGTTCACGTCCTGCGCCACCCACGGGCTGAATATTGCCATCCGCACGCTGGTAAAGCCGGGCAGCCGGGTGGTCATCTCTGGGTACGAGCACAACGCTGTCACCCGTCCGCTCCACGCCATTCCCAATGTGGAGATCGTGGTGGCGGATGGGCCGCTGTTCGACACGGCGGCCATGCTGGAGCAGTTCCGTCAGGCGCTGGACCGACCGGCGGACGCAGTGATCTGCACCCATGTATCCAACGTGTTCGGCTACGCGCTGCCGGTGGAGGAGATCGCGGCGCTGTGCCGGAAGAAGGGCGTGCCCTTCGTGCTGGACGCCTCCCAGTCCGCCGGGATGCTGCCGGTGGACATGAAGGCGCTGGGTGCATCGTTCATCGCCATGCCGGGTCATAAAGGACTGTACGGCCCGCAGGGCACAGGTCTGCTGCTGTGCGGCTGCGAGCCTGAACCACTGCTGCGGGGCGGCACGGGGTCGCAGTCCATTTTGCAGGAGATGCCCGCCGAGCTGCCGGACCGGTTGGAGGCGGGGACGCACAATATGCCCGGCATTGCCGGACTGCTGGAGGGGCTGCGGTTCGTGCAGCGTCAGGGCGTGGCACGTATCGCGGACTACGAGAGTGAGCTGGGTCGCTACGCCGCCCGTCATCTGGCGGAGTTGTCCGGCGTGGAGGTGTTCTCCGGCCCGTTTCAGACCGGCGTGGTCAGCTTCCGCGCGGCGGGCATGGACTGCGAGGAGCTGGGCGAGGCGCTGGCGGCCCGAGGCATTGCCCTGCGGGCGGGGCTGCACTGCGCGCCGCTGGCCCACAGGACGGCGGGGACGCTGGAGACCGGCACGGTACGGTTCAGCCCGTCGGTGTTCAACCGGCGGCAGGAGGTAGATGAGCTGGTTCGGGAGACAGCGGCGATCGTTGGGCAAACTGCAAAATCGGGGAGATAATTTTTTGTTGCAATTTCCCAATAATTTTTATATAATAGTAGTATCTATTTTTATGCGAAGATTTCCTTGCGGCAGGAAGGGTGAAGGCATGGATAAGGTACTTGCTTTATTAGAAAATATTGGGAATTACTTAGTGCTGATACGGATCTCCGACATTTTGGACATTGCGATCATCGCCTTTCTGGTATACAGCCTGCTGCGCCTGGTAAAGAGCACCCGGGCGGAGAATATCCTCAAGGGCGTGGTCATGTTCCTGCTGGCGCTGGGCATTGCCGATATACTGCAGCTGAATGCGGTGACATATATCATGGGAAACCTGGTACAGGTGGGCATCATCGCCATCATCGTCCTGTTCCAGCCGGAGATCCGGCAGATCCTGGAAAAGATGGGCAGCCGCAATATCAAGATATTCAAGGCGTTCAACCCCGTCCAGCAGCAGACGGCGCTGGAGACGGCCATCGACCAGACGGTCATCGCCTGCAGCGAAATGTCCCAAAGCAAGACCGGCGTGCTGATTGTGTTCGAGCGTGACATCCGGCTGGACGACATGGTGCGCAGCGGCACGACGCTGGACGCCGCCGTGTCCTCCGAGCTGCTGAAGAACATCTTCTTCGTGAAGGCGCCCATGCACGACGGCGCGGTCATCATCCGCCACGGGCGGATACTGGGCGCGGGCTGTATGCTGCCGCTGAGCAAAAACGTGAACCTGAGCCGCGACCTGGGTATGCGCCACCGGGCCGGCATCGGTATGAGTGAGAATTCCGACGCGGTGGTGGTCATTGTGTCGGAAGAGACCGGCTCGATCTCCGTGGCCATCGGCGGTATGCTGAAGCGCCACCTGATGCCGGAGACGCTGTCCAAGCTCCTGCGGAACGAGCTGATGCCGCCGGAGGAGGACAGCGAGGACAAGCCCCGCCGTTCGCTGGTGGAGCTGCTGGGCCTGCATCGAAAGGAGGATACCGATGACGACGCAGATCTCTGAGAAGAATAACGGCGGAGAGCAGCGGCCTCCCTTTAACCGCAGCAAGGCGGTGCGCATCGTGATCTCCATCCTGGTGGCCATCGCCATGTGGGTGTATGTGGATATGGACAAAGCGCCGCTGCGTACCAAAGCCATCCGTGACATCCCGGTGGAGTTCTCCGGCGAGAACACCACCCTGGCGGATAAGAACCTAATGCTCCTGTCCGGCTACGATACCACCATCGACCTGACCATCCGCGGCCCGAAGCGGGAGCTGGTGAAGATGAACAGCGAGAACGTACGGGTCGTTGCCAGCACCTCCAGCATCGACTCCGTGGGCGTACACCAGCTGAGTTGGACGGTCAGCTATCCGGACGGCGTGGTGCGTACCGATGTCAGTGTGGAGAAGGCCAGTCTCAGCCAGATCACCGTTACGGTGGGCGAGCTGTATACCAAGGAGGTCCCGGTGGAGTGCGAGGTGATCGGCCAGGTGGCTGAGGGCTACTTTACCGGTGACGTGGTGCTTGATCCTGAGATGCTGACGCTGCGGGCACAGCGGGATGACCTGCTGAATGTGAGCCACGCCAAGCTGACGGTGGACATCTCCGGTGCGACCCGCTCCGTGGTTCAGACGGTGGATGTGCAGCTGTACGATTACAACGGAAACCTGGTGGAGAACGATAACATCCGCACCAACGCCAGCCTGATCCAGGCGCGAGTCCCGGTGCTGACCACCAAGGAGGTACAGCTGGCGGTGGAATTCTCCGGTATACCCGGTGCGGCGCTGCACAGCATCATCTGCGACATCACCCCCAAGACGGTGCGCATCAACGGCGAGGCCGATATACTGGCGGGCATCGACCAGATCGTGCTGGCCACCCTGTATGTGGAGGATCTGGAGCTGACCCAGCAGAACAGCTATGTGGTCACGCCGCCGGACGGCACGTGGCTGGTGAACGGCAACGAGGTGGCCCGTGTGGAGATCACCTTGGACGGCATCGAGGAGACCACGCTGGTGGCCACGGACATCACCTATGAGAACCTGCCCAGCGGCCTGTATGCCGTGCCGCTGTCCGGCGTTTCGGTGCGGCTGTGGGGACTGGCGGACGAGATCGCCCAGGTGCAGCCGGAGAATTTGAGGGTTTACGCCGACATGAGCGCCGTCACCGGGCAAGGGCCTGTCACCGTGCCTGTGACGGTGATGGTAACGGGCTTCAATGATGTGACTGCCCGCGGCACCTATGAGCTGACGGTGACCATTACCGACATCCCCATTCAGACTGAGCCGGATACGCCGGCCAGCACCACTGAGCCGGTGGAGGGCGGTACGGCCAATACCGGGAACACGGGAAATACAGAGCATACAACAACGACACCGCCGGAGACAGAGGCGTGAGGTGAAAGCATGACACAGATCGCAACAGTGGAAAAACTTCTGCCCGGCGGCTACGCGGAGATCTCCGTGCCCCGGAAAACGGCCTGCGGTCACGACTGTGAGGAGTGCGCGGGCTGCGGTATGACCGGCGCAGCCATCCGCGCCCGGGCCAAGAACGACCCCGGCGCAGCGGTGGGACAGAAGGTGGTGGTGGAGAGCAGCACCAAAAAGCTGCTGGGCGTGGTGGCGCTGGTATATGTGCTGCCGATAATCTGCTTCCTGCTGGGCTACTTCCTGTCGGAGGGACTGGCGGAGGGCTGGCGCTACGCCATCGCCATCGGCGCGGCGGCGCTGTCCTTCCTGGCCAGTGTGGCCTATGACCGTAAGGCGCGGCGGGAGGAGAGCCTGACCTACACCATCCTTCGGGTGTTTTAAGGCGTGTTCGGCTACGTGCGGCCCTCTGACGGGCGGTTGACGGAGGCGGACCGGGAGACGTTCCGCGGCGCGTACTGCGGATTGTGCCACACCTTGGGCCGCCGGTACGGGCTGGTCGGGCGGATGATCCTGAACTACGATCTGACGTTTCTGGCCATGGTGCTGTCACGGGGAACGGGGGAGACGTGTGATCGCCGCTGCGCGGTGCATCCCTTCCGGAAGCGCCGCTGCGCCGCAGGCGACCCCGCCTTTGATACGGCGGCGGATATGAGCGTGATCCTGACCTGGTGGCAGCTGCGGGACGGCGTGGCCGACCACGGCTTTTTCCGGGGGCTGAAATACCGGCTGGCCGTTTGGCTGCTGACCCCGGCCTACCGGAAGGCCAGGCGATGCCGGGAGGATTTCGACCGGCAGACGGAGGCTCATCTGACCCAACTGTCCGCGCTGGAAAAGGCGCGCTGTCCCTCACTGGACGCCCCGGCGGATGCCTTTGCGTCGCTGCTGGCCGGCGCTGCCGCCGGAGAGCCGGACGAGAAGCGCCGCCGGGTGACGGAGCAGCTGCTGTATCACCTGGGCCGGTGGGTGTATCTCATAGACGCGGCGGATGACCTGCCCGACGATCTGAAAAGCGGCAGCTATAACCCGCTGGCTCTGCGCTTTGCCCCGGCGGACGGCAAGCTGTCCCCGGCGGACGAGCAGTCCCTGGCTGCCACGCTGGACGGCTCGGTGCGGGCTATGGCGGCGGCGTTTGAGCTGACGGACTGCGGCGTGTATACGCCGGTGGTCAGAGCTGTGGTGTATGAGGGGCTGTACGCCGTCGGCGCGTCGGTGCTGGCGGGTACGTTTCATAAAAAGGTTACCATCGATTGACAAGGGCAAGCACGCCCTTGTCAATCGATGGTAGAGAGAAGAACCTATACGAAAGGCGGACACCGATCATGCGTGATCCCTATCAGGTGCTGGGCGTGCCCAGCACCGCCACTGATGAAGAGGTGAAAAAGGCTTACCGCGATCTGGCGCGGAAGTACCACCCGGACAATTATCACGATAACCCCCTGGCCGACCTGGCCCAGGAGCGGATGAAGGAGATCAACGAGGCTTACGAGACGGTCCAGTCCCAGCGCAAGGCCGCCCGCACCGGCGGGCAGAGCTACGGCGGCCAGAGCTATGGTCAAGGCTACGGCCAGAGCTACGGCTATCAGAGCGGCTATACGTCCCGATACCAGCGGGTGCGCATGGCCATCCAGCAGGGCAACCTGAATTTGGCGGAGGAGCTGCTGAACGCCCAGTCCGACCACGACGCGGAGTGGAACTTCCTCAAGGGCGCGATCTGCTACCGCCGGGGCTGGCTGGACGATGCTCGGCGGTATTACCAGACGGCAGTGCAGATGGACCCGGACAACGTGGAGTACCAGCGGGCGCTGGACGTGGCGGAGGGCCGGGACGGCTACCGTCCCAACGGCTACAGCACCATGACCACCACCTCCTGCGGCAATGCGGACTGCCTGCGTCTGTGCGGCGCAACGCTGTGCTGCAACGCGCTGGGCGTGCCGGTGTGCTTCTGCTGAACGAGACAATACAGGGACGCACGTCCCTTTCCATTACAATAAAGGAGATGATCCAGTGGTCAAGAGTATGACCGGCTACGGGCGTGCCCGTGAGATGCGCAATGGGCGCGACATTACGGTGGAGGTGCGCTCCGTCAACAACCGCTATCTGGACTGCACGGTGAAGATGCCCCGTGCCTATATCTTTGCCGAGGACCGCATGAAGGCCCGGGTGCAGCAGGCCATTTCCCGGGGCAAGGTGGACGTGTTCGTCACCATCGACGCCAGCGCCGCCGACGCGGCGGTGGTGGCGGTGAACGAGCCGCTGGCCCGGGGGTATTATGATGCGCTGACCCGACTGAAGACCATGTTTGACCTGTCCGGCGACATTACGCCGGAGGTGCTGGCCAAGTTCCCGGACGTGCTGGCCGTCACCAAGGCGGAGGAGGATGTGGAGGCCATCGCCGCCGACATCTGCGCCGTGCTGGACGACGCGCTGGCCGCATATAATGCCATGCGCGCCGTGGAGGGCGAGAAGCTGGCGGCGGACGTGGCTGGCCGCATTACCACCATTGAAGCGGTGGTGGGCAAGGTGGAGGAGCGCTCGCCCCAGACCGTGGCGGCCTACCGCCAGCGGCTGGAGGCCAAGATGCAGGAGGTGCTGCAATCCACCACCATCGATGAGAGCCGAATCCTCACCGAGGCGGCCATCTTTGCTGACAAGATCGCCGTGGATGAGGAAACGGTGCGCCTGCGCAGCCATATTGCCCAGCTTCAGGCCATGCTGGTGAGCGGCGAGCCTGTGGGCCGTAAGCTGGACTTCCTGATTCAGGAGATCAACCGGGAGTGCAACACCATCGGCTCAAAGTGCAACGACCTGACCATCGCCCAGGATGTGGTGAATATGAAGGCCGAGGTGGAGAAGATCCGCGAGCAGGTCCAGAATATGGAATGAGGTGGCCCGTATGCAGTTTGTAAACATCGGGTTCGGAAATCTCGTTTCCGCGGACCGGCTTATCGCGCTGGTCAGCCCGGACTCCGCGCCGGTGAAGCGGCTGGTGCAGGAGGCCCGCGACCGCGGTATGCTCATCGACGCCACCTTCGGGCGCAAAACGGCCTCCGTGCTGATGATGGACAGCGACCACGTGGTGCTGTCCGCCCTGCCGGCAGAGCGTTTGGCGCCCCGGCTGGGCCTCGCGGTGAAGGATCTGACAGAGGAGGATGAATGAGCGTGCATAGGACCGGAAAAACCTTTATTGTGTCCGGGCCGTCCGGCGTGGGCAAGAGCACCGTGCTCCATGCCCTGTTCGAGGGGCGGGACGACCTGTATTTTTCCATCTCCGCCACCACCCGCCAGCCCCGGGAGGGGGAGCGGGACGGCGTGGACTACCACTTCATCCAGCCGGATGAATTTCGTGATATGATCGCCGCCGACGCGTTTCTGGAGTACGCCGAGTACGTGGGCAACTTCTACGGAACGCCCAAGATGTACGTGGACGACGCCATGGCCCGGGGCAAGGACGTGATCCTGGACATCGAGCGCCAGGGTGCGGTACAGGTCTGCGCCAAGCGCCCGGAGACGGTGCGTATCTTCATCGCGCCGCCCAGCTGGGCCGAGCTGGAGCGCCGGCTCACCGCCCGCGGCACGGACACGCCGGAGAAAGTACAGAAGCGCCTGATCCGCGCCCAGGTGGAGCTGGAAATGGCCGGAGACTATGATTACTTTGTCATCAACGACACGGTGGAGCAGGCGGTGGAGGAGCTGCGCGCCATTTTGTGCGCAGAACACTGCAAGCCCGCCGAGCGTATGAATTTGATCATCAACAGAAAGGAAAAGTGAACGTTATGTCTATGCTCTATCCCGCTATGAACAAGCTGACCCAGTATATCCCCAACCGCTATATGATAGTGAACGTGGTGGCACGCCGTGCCCGTCAGATCGCCGCCGAGGCGGAGACCACCGGCATGCATTTGGACGAGAAGCCCGTGACCTTGGCTATTGACGAGGTGGCGGAGGGCAAGTACCACAGCAATCCCGTCATCGAGGAAGACGGGAACTGAGATGCCCATTGTCGCCAAGCTGGCCGTGCAGGCGGCGACGTATGCCATCGACAAGGCGTATGACTATCTGCTGCCCGACGAGCTGTCGGGCCGGGTGGGATGCCGCGTGTTGGTCCCCTTTGGACGCGGCAACCGGCTCAGTGAGGGTGTGATCCTGTCTCTGCATCAGGAAGTGCCGGCCAAGCCGCTGAAGGCCGTCCGTTCGCTGCTGGACGACGAGCCGGTGGTGACGGAGAAGGAGCTGCGGCTGGCCCTGTGGATGAGCCGCCGGTATTTCTGCACATTCTACGACGCGCTGCGCACCATCCTGCCCGCCGCCGTGTGGTATCGCTACAGGGAGATCTGGTCGATGCGCCAGCCGGTGCTGATGCCGGACGCCCCGGAACGGGAGCAGGCGGTGGCCCGGCTTCTGCAGGACGGCCCGCTGGCGGAGGACAAGCTGTGTCAGGCCCTGGGCGACGATATACCGCCGCTGCTGCGCCGCATGGAGAAGGCGGGAACGCTGACCCACACCACGGAGCAGCAGAAAAAGGTCCGCGACAAGGTGGTGGCCTTCGCGTCCCTCTGCGTACCGGCGGAGCAGGCCGCGGATCTGGCGGGCCGATCCTCCAAACGCAGGGAAGTGGTGTCGTTTCTGGCCCGGAACGGCGAAACAGCCCTTCACGACCTGCGGTATTTTACCGGCGCGGCGAAAAAGACCGTGGACGACCTGTGCCGGCTGGGCGCGGTGTCCCTGCGCGAGCAGGAGGAGTACCGCATCTCTGAAAAACAGTACGCTGTAAAGGCGACAGATATTACACTGAACGACGAGCAGCAGCGTGTCTGCGACGCGCTGCTGGCGCAGATAGACCGGGGCGAGGCCGGCGTCACGCTGCTGCTGGGCGTTACCGGCAGCGGCAAGACCATGGTGTATATCCGGCTGGCCCAGCTGCTGCTGGAGCGGGGTAGATCCGTGATGATCCTCGTCCCCGAGATCGCCCTGACGCCTCAGATGATGGCCCGCTTTACCGCCTATTTCGGCGACCGGGTGGCGCTGCTGCACAGCGGCCTGCGTATGACGGAGCGGTACGACCAGTACAAGCGCATCCGCCGGGGTGAGGCCCGCATCGTGCTGGGCACGCGCTCGGCGGTGTTCGCGCCGCTGGTGGAGCTGGGTCTCATCGTCATGGATGAGGAACAGGAGGGCTCCTACGAGTCCGAGAACGCACCCTGCTACCACGCCCGTGACGTGGCCAAGTACCGCTGCGCCCAGGAGGGCGCGCGGCTGCTGCTGGGCTCCGCCACCCCCACGGTGGAGACGGCCTGGCACGCGGAAAAGGGCGACTACGGTCTGCTGGAGCTGCGGCAGCGGTTCAACCGGCAGGCGCTGCCCCGGGTCATCGTGGCGGACCTGCGCCATGAGCTGCGGCAGGGCCGCAGCACCGTCATCAGCCAGCCGCTGTATGACGAGCTGCAAAAAAACATGGCGGCGGGGGAGCAGAGCATCCTGTTCCTGAACCGCCGGGGCAGCAGCCGCCAGCTGCTGTGCCCCCAGTGCAGCTATGTGCCGGAATGTCCCCGCTGCAGTGTGTACCTGACGTACCACAGCGCCAACGACCGGCTCATGTGCCACTACTGCGGCTTTTCCCAGCCCGCACCGGAGCGTTGTCCCGACTGCGGCGGCGCGCTGAAGCATATCGGCTTCGGCACGCAGCGTGTGGAGGAGGAGCTGCACGAGCTGTTCCCCGATACAGAGGTGCTGCGCATGGACGCAGATACCGTGTCCGCGGGCCACGAGGCGCTGCTCCGGCAGTTCGAGGAGCGGCGCGTGCCCATTCTGCTGGGCACGCAGATGGTGGCCAAGGGACTGGACTTTGAGAATGTGACGCTGGTGGGTGTGCTCAGCGCCGACCTGTCGCTGTATGTGGACCATTATCGCGCCGCCGAGCGCACCTTCAACCTGCTGACCCAGGTGGTGGGCCGCGCCGGACGGGGCGCGAAGGAGGGCCGTGCGGTGATCCAGACCTACACGCCGGAGAACGACGTGATCCAGGCCGCGGCGGCCCAGGACTATGAGCGCTTTTACCGCAGCGAAATTCAGCTGCGCCGTCTGCGGCGCGACCCGCCCTTTGCCGACCAGTTCATCATCACGGTCAGCGGCGGGGAGGAGAACGATGTCCGCCGCGCCGTGGGACTGCTGCGAAGCGTCCTGGACGCGGCGGTGAAGAAACCGCCCTATGACGACATGGGGCTGGAGCTGATCGGTCCTGCGCCCGCGCCGGTGGTGCGCGTCAACGGCAGCTACCGCTACCGTCTGCTGCTGCTGGGCGAGAACAACGCCCAGGTCCGCGGCCTGCTGTCCTCCTTCATGCGGGCTTTTGCCCAGCGGGCGGAGAACCGGCGGCTGCATATCCGCGTGGACTGCGATCTCATGGATTGAGCTAATTTTGATTTTGGAATAGAGGTAAGCGATATGGCATTACGAAAGATAGCATTGCAGGGCGAGGAGTGCCTGACCAAGGTCTGCCGCCCTGTGACCGACTTCAACAGCCGTCTCCGCACGTTGCTGGATGACATGGCGGACACGCTGGAGGAGTCCGGCGGCGTGGGCCTGGCCGCGCCCCAGGTGGGTGTGCTGCGCCGTGTGTGCGTGGTGTTGGACGAGGATGACCAGCTCATCGAGCTGATCAACCCGGAGATTATCTACACCGAGGGCGAGCAGACCGGCCTGGAGGGCTGCCTCAGCGTCCCCGGGAAATACGGCGAGGTGACGCGGCCCTATATCGTCCGTGTCCGTGCCCAGGACCGGGACGGCAACTGGTTTGAGGCGGAGGACGAGGGCCTGACCGCCCGCTGCTTCTGCCACGAGATCGAGCACCTGGACGGCCACCTGTTCGTGGAGCACACCGACCGTCTGCTGGAGGGCGAGGAGCTGCAAAAGTGGCTGGACGACCACGCCGACGAGTACGAGATCGAAGAAACGGAAGAAGAGGATACCTGATGCGTATTTTGTTTATGGGAACGCCGGATTTCGCCGTAGCGTCGCTGCGGCGGCTGGTGGAGGACGGGCACGATGTCTGCGGCGTGTTCACCCAGCCGGACAAGCCCAAGAACCGCGGCCACAAGATGGCATTCTCACCCGTAAAGGAATATGCCATTACACAGAATATCCCGGTGTATCAACCGCTGAAAATGCGGGACGGAGAGGCGCTGTCCATCGTCCAGTCCCTCGCCCCGGAGCTGATCGTGGTGGCGGCCTACGGCAAGATCCTGCCGGAGGATATTCTGCATACGCCGCCCTACGGCTCTATCAATGTCCATTCCTCGGTGCTGCCCAAGTATCGGGGCGCGGCGCCCATCAACTGGGCCATCCTCAACGGTGAGACGGCCACCGGCGTGACCATCATGTATATGGCCAAGGAGCTGGACGCGGGGGACATCATCCTCTGCCGCGAAACGGCCATCGACCCGGACGAGGACGCGCTGGCGCTGACCAAACGTCTGGCGGAGCTGGGCGCGGAAGCCCTCAGCGAGGCGGTGTGCCGCCTGCAAGACGGCACGGCCATCCGGACGCCCCAGGACCACAGCGCCTTCACCTATGCGCCCATGCTGGACCGCAGCCTGTCGCCGCTGGATTTCACCAAGCCCGCCCGGCAGCTCCACGACCAGGTCCGCGGCCTGATCCCCTGGCCCTGCGCCGTCATGACGCTGGACGGCAAGATGGTGAAGGTCTATCGCACCGCCGTAGGCGGCGACACCGCCGCCGCGCCGGGGAAGATCCTTGCGGCGGGGAAGAATGGCATCGACATCGCCTGCGGCGACGGCAAAGCGCTGCGCATCCTTGAGCTGCAGGCTGAGGGCGGCAAGCGTATGACCGCGGCGAATTACCTCTGCGGACACCCCGTGCAGGTGGACGCATGACCAACGTAAAGAACGCCCGGGACGCGGCGCTGGAAACGCTGCTGCAGACCAGCCGGGGCGGCTGGTCCGACGGCAGCCTGAAGCGTACCGTGCAGCGGGCCGGACTGGACAGCCGGGACGCGGCGCTGTGCAGCCGTTTGGTCTACGGCGTGGTGCAGAACCGCGCCCTGATGGACTACTATATCGACCAATGGTGCAGCCAGCGGGCCAGCCACTTAGAGCCTGTGGTGGCCTATATCCTGCGGCTGGCGTCTACCAGATCCTGTTCATGGACAAGATCCCGGATCGGGCCGCGGTGAACGAGGCCGTGGAGCAGATCAAGCGCTGGGGCAGACCCCGCGCCGCCGGCATGGTCAACGCCGTGCTGCGGAAATGCGTGGCAAGTAAAAATGCTTTACCATTATTACGCGGCAAGGATGACGTGGATCGGCTGGCATTGCAATACAGCCACCCCCGCTGGCTGGTGGAGCGGCTCATAAAGCTGCTGGGCCGTGAGGAAGCGGAGCAGCTTTTGGCGCTGCACAACCAGCCCGTGCCCACCACCATACAGACCAACCCCCTGAAAACCACCCCCGCCGCGCTGCGGCGGGAGCTGGAAGCAGCGGGCGTGGAGGTCACGCCTCATCCGTGGCTGGAGGGCTGCTTCACCGTCACCGGCACAGGTGATTTGGAGAAGCTGCCCGCCTTCACCGAGGGACGCTGCACCGTGCAGGATGCGGCGGCGCGGCTGGTGTCCCTGGCCGCCGCCCCGGACGAGCACGCCCGGGTGCTGGACGTCTGCGCCGCCCCCGGCGGCAAGTCCTTCGCCCTGGCCATGGACATGGCCGACGGCGGCGACATCCTGTCCTGCGACATCCACCCTCACAAGCTGAAGCTCATCGAAAACGGCGCGCAGCGTCTGGGTCTCCGCTCCATCCGCACCGCCCTGGCGGACGGCAGGGAGGAGCACGCCGCCTGGCTTGACCAGGCCGACCTGGTGGTGGCGGACGTACCCTGCTCGGGTCTGGGCATCATCCGCAAGAAGCCGGACATCCGCTATAAGAAGCCGGCGGAGCTGGCGCAGCTGCCGCCCATCCAAAAGGCCATTTTAGACAACGTCTGCCGCTATGTCTGCCCCGGCGGCGTGCTGGTGTATGCCACCTGCACCATCCTGCCGGAGGAGAACGAGGATCAGGTGTCCGCCTTTCTGGCCTCTCACCCCGAGTTTGAAAAAACGCCCTTCACGCTGCCCGGCATCGGCGGCTGTGACGGCGCTGTGACCCTCTATCCCCACCGTACCGGAACGGACGGCTTCTTTATCTGCCGTATGCGCCGCCGCAGCGAGGAATAACTATGACCGACATCAAATCCATGACGGAAGCGGAACTGACCGCTTATTTTAATGCCCTGGGCCAGCCCGCCTTCCGCGCCCGGCAGGTATTCACCTGGCTGCACCGGGGCGTTACGTCCTTTGACGACATGACAGACCTCTCCAAGCCCCTGCGCACCCAGCTGGCGGAGCAGTGCTTCATCACCGCGCCCACCGTGGCCCGGAAGCAGGTCTCCCGGCTGGACGGCACTATCAAATACCTCTGGGAGCTGGCCGACGGCAACTGCATCGAGAGCGTCCTCATGCGATACCACCACGGCAACACCGTCTGCATCTCGTCCCAGGTGGGCTGCCGCATGGGCTGCGCCTTCTGCGCCAGCACCATCGCCGGCAAGGTCCGCGACCTGCGGCCCTCGGAGCTGCTGGACCAGGTGCTGTTCACCCAGTTGGACAGCGGCGTGCCCATCTCCAACATCGTGCTCATGGGCATTGGCGAGCCGCTGGACAACATGGACAATGTGCTGCGCTTTCTGGAGCTGGTCAACAGCCCCAACGGCCTGCACATCGGTATGCGCCACATCAGCCTGTCCACCTGCGGCGTCGTGCCTGGCATCGACGCTTTGGCGGAGAAGCAGCTTCAGCTCACCCTCTCCGTCTCCCTCCACGCGCCGGACAGCGAGACCCGCAGCCGTATCATGCCGGTGAACCGCGCGTATGATGTGGAGGATCTGTTTGATGCTTGCCATCGCTACTTCAAAAAGACAGGCCGCCGCATCAGCTTCGAATACGCCATGATCGACGGTGTCAACGACCACGATTGGCAGGCGGAGCTGATCGCCAAAAAGCTCCGGGGTATGCCCGGCCACGTCAATATGATCCCCCTGAACGACGTGGTGGAGAGCCCCTACAAGCCCAGCCGCCGCATCGCGGCCTTCCAGCAGAAGCTGGAGAGTCTGGGCGTGACAGCCACCGTCCGCAGAAGCCTGGGCGGCGACATCGACGCCTCCTGCGGCCAGCTGCGAAGAAAGCAAATGCAGGAAATGGGTCAGCTGTAAAGCCTATTTCCTTGCTGGACTATTTATCACGAAAAGGATGTGAACCAGCGTGAAGCTATGGGGTATCACCAACACGGGCCTTGTCCGCAGCGAGAATCAGGACGCCTACGCCGCCTTCGAGGCCGGCGGCTGTACCGCCGCCGTGGTCTGCGACGGTATGGGCGGCACCCACGGCGGCCGGGTGGCCAGCGCCATCGCCGTGGCCTGTTTCCAGCGTGAGATACAAAATGATCTGCGGGCGGATATGACCGCCGACCAGCTCCGTCATGTGATGTTGGCGGCCATCGCCGCCGCCAACGACGCCATCCGCCGTGAGGCGGGGCGCAATGCGGATTACCGCCACATGGGCACGACGCTGGTCTGCGCGCTGGCCCGCCCCGACATGGCGCTCATCGCCAATATTGGCGACAGCCGCGCCTACCATATCACCCCGGAGGGCATCCGCCAGATCTCCCGCGACCACTCGGTGGTGGAGAGCATGGTGGCCAAGGGCGACATCACGCCTCAGGAGGCCCGCCGCCATCCCAACCGCAACCTGATCACCCGGGCGCTGGGCCCGGACATCGACGCCAAGGCCGACACGTTTACGCTGCCCTGGCGCAGCGGGGAGTACATACTCCTCTGCACCGACGGACTGGTGAACACCGTGTCCGACCAGGAGATGCTGTTTGAAGTGCTGTACGACGGCGATGTGAACGGCTGCCTGGAGCATCTGCTGCAAATATCCCTCCAGCGGGGCGCGCCGGATAATATCACCGCCGTGCTGCTGCTGAATGACGAAGAAAGGAGTTGACGACCATGGATCAGTATATCGGAAAAATGCTGGACGACCGCTATGAAATACTGGAGCTGATCGGATCGGGCGGCATGGCTAACGTCTACAAGGCGCGCTGTCACCGGCTGAACCGTTTGGTCGCCATCAAGATACTCAAGAGCGACCTGGCGGAGAACGCCGACTTCCGCCGCCGCTTCCACGACGAGTCCCAGGCCGTGGCCCAGCTGAGCCACGCCAACATCGTCTCGGTATACGATGTGTCCACCAACCCGGACACGGAGTATATCGTCATGGAGCTCATTGACGGCATCACCCTCAAGCAATATATGGAGCGCCGCGGCCGCATGGACTGGCGCGAGTCACTCCACTTCATCACCCAGATCATGCGCGGCCTGAGCCATGCCCACAGTCGGGGCATCATCCACCGTGACATCAAGCCCCAGAACATCATGGTCCTGCGTGACGGCAGCGTGAAGGTGGCCGATTTCGGCATCGCCTGCCTTGCCAACGCCGGACAGACGCTGACCCAGGAGGCTCTTGGCTCTGTCCACTATATCTCCCCGGAGCAGGCCCGGGGCGACCGGATCGACGCCCGATCCGACATCTATTCCGCCGGCGTGGTGCTGTACGAGATGCTCACGGGCCGCCTGCCCTTCGAGGGAGAGAGCGCCGTATCCGTGGCCATCCAGCACCTCAGCTCCGTGCCCCTCGCCCCCCGAGACATCGACCCCAGTATCCCCGAGCCGCTGGAGCTGATCTGCATGAAGGCCATGAACAGCGACCCCAACAAGCGCTATCCTACCGCCGACGCCATGCTGGCGGACCTGGAGAAGTTCCGCAAGGACCCGTCGGTGGATATGGACTATATCCGCCGCGAGCTGGACACGCCCTCCTCCGAGAGCGAGCCCACCATGCCGCTGCCCACTTCTCAAGTGGCCTCCGCCGTGAAAAAGCGCTCTGCCGAGGCACGGCGCGACGACTACCGGGACGACGAGCCGCCCCGGCGTGATAAGAAGTCGCTGGCCATCATCGTGGGTATCTTCGCGGCGGCGCTGGTGCTGGTGCTGCTGCTGTTCAAGCTGATTTTGGGCGATTTTGGCCCTGCCGGCAGCAACAAGAGCTACCCTGTCCCCGATGTGCGGGGCAAGACTGTGGAGGAAGCCCAGCTCATGGATGAGGTGAAGGACATCTTCTACATCGAGGTGGTGGGCACCCGGGTGACAGACCAGTATGAGCCGGGTCAGATCGTGGAGCAGGACCCCACCGCCGGCAAGACCCGCAAGAGCAACCTGGTCATTCAGGTCTATGTGGCGGAAGCGCCGGAAAAGGAATATATGAAGAACGTGGTGGGCATGGAGTACCGCCAGGCCCGGGTGCTGCTGGGCGACATGGGGCTGGAGCTTGCGTTCCAGCCGGTGTATGAGATGTCTGACAAATATCCCACCGACGTGGTGGTATCCACCGAGCCGGCGGCGGATCAGCCCCTGACAAAGGGCCAGACCGTCATTCTCCACATCAGCACCGGCCCGGAGACAGTGACCGTTCCCACCTTCACCGGCATGAATATCTCCAACGCCATCCACGACGCCCAGGACCTGGGCCTGACCATTGGCGAGATCACCTACGACCCGTACAACTTCGAGCCTGCCGGCACGGTGGTCCATCAGGACATTGAGCCGAAAACGGTGGTGGACGGCGGTACGCGGATCAGCTTCACCGTCAGTGGCAGTGAAAACGAGTCCACGGCCCTGCACACCAAGGTGGTGGAGTTCACCATGCCCACCGGCTGGGAGGGCATGGTCAAGGTGGAGTTTGAGCAGGACGGCGCCGTGGTGGACAGCCAGTATCTCAGCGCTACCATGGGGACGATCAGCTATACCTTCTCCGGTGTGGCCGGCACGGGCGCTACCGTCTGCGCTTACTTCACCAATGTGGAGACAGATACCACTATCGTTTCCCCCGCCCAGGAGATACGCTTTTGAGCCGGGGGCGCATTGAAAAAGCCCTCAGCGGCTTCTACTATGTGAATACCGGCGGCGGGACGCTCCAGTGCCGCGCCCGGGGCAAATTCCGCCGCGAGGGCCTCAGCCCCTTGGTGGGCGACTGGGTGCAGGTTCGGGAGCTGGGCAACGGCGAGGGCTTTGTGGAGGCGGTGGAGGAGCGCCGCAACCAGTTTGCCCGCCCCGCCGCCGCCAACATCGACCAGCTGGTGATCCTGGCCTCAGCGGCCATACCGGTGACAGAGCCGTACCTCATCGACCGCATCGCCTCCATCGCCGCCCTGAAGGGCTGTCAGGTGCTGCTGTGCCTGAACAAGTGCGACCTGGACAGCGCCGACGCGCTGTACGACATTTACAGCCGCTCCGCCATCCCCGTTCTCCGTGTCAGCGCCGTCACCGGCCAGGGGCTGGACGCGCTGCGTGATGCCATACGCGGCAAGCTCAGCGCCTTCACCGGCAACTCCGGCGTGGGAAAGTCCAGCGTGCTGAACGCGCTGCTGCCGTCCCTGGACCTGCCGGTGGGGGAGGTCAGCAAGGCCCTGGGCCGCGGCCGCCATACCACCCGCCATGTGGAGCTGTTCTCCCTGGGGGAGGACACCTATATCATCGACACCCCCGGCTTCTCATCCTTCGACACGGCGGAGATGGACCTGGCGCTGAAGCAGCACCTGCCGGAGACGTTCCCCGAGTTCGCACCCTATGTGGATGACTGCCGCTTCACCGGCTGCACCCATATCAAGGAAAAGGGCTGCCGCGTGCTGCAGGCCGTGAAGGACGGCCTGATCCCCGTCAGCCGCCACCGCAGCTACGTCCGTCTCTTCGATGAGCTGAAGGACGTGAAGGAATGGCAGCAGAAAAAATAAAAGCCAAAACGGAAGGAGCACCCCATCCCGGGTACTCCTTCCGCTTTTTGGTATCCAAAACGCCACCCTTCCGGGTGGCTTTTGTGTCGCGGCGCTACGCACCGAAAGTATAGGAACAGTCATGATAATGCGTCATGCACATATAGTGGACCTGATAGCCCGACGTTGTGTCCTGAACCGCATCCTCCGGGCGAATTACGATAACTCTGCCCACCTTCAGCTTTATGGTTGTGCCGTCAGGATACTTGATCTCGTCCGAGCCACGCAAATCCGACGTAACACCGATCCCTGGCAGATACTTTCCCGTACTCATGTAATCCGCCTGCAAATAGGCGAAATACGCCCGCACATTGGCCACGTCCGCCATCTCCTGGCTTTTGTGTACGTTTTTGCTGATGACAGGGATGGCCACCGCCGCCAACACGGCGATCACCGCCACCACGATCAGCATCTCCATCAAAGTAAATCCGCTTTGTTTTTTCTCTGTGCGCATAAAACCACCTTGGATTGTAAAAACCGCTACTTGTCCGTTACTTCTTATGTAGCAAGAAAACCACTCCAAGGGAGTGATTTTCTCACTATGGTCGGAGTGGGGGGACTTGAACCCCCGGCCTCTTGGTCCCGAACCAAGCGCGCTACCAACTGCGCTACACCCCGTCAGCCGTTCCATTATATGGCCTAACGCCGCCGCTGTCAAGGAAAATTTCCTTGACATACAAATTTCTCTCCTGCCGTCTAACCCGTCCCGCCGCCGCATATCCTGTGCCAAAAGGAGGTGTCCCGTCATGCCCCAGCGAACCGCGTATGCAGGCCGCCGCGTGGCCCGCCGAACCCCGCCCCGCCGCCCCAGCCGCCCCGTATCGCCCCAGCCCCGCCCCGCCGCCGCAAAAACGCGGCCCAAAGCGCCGCCCGCCGCCTCGCCGCAGAGCAAGCGCCGCCTGTGGCAGCTGACGGTGTCCGCCGCGCTGCTGCTGGCGGTCATCGCCGTGAAATTTCTCGCCCCCGCCACGCTGGACCGTTACCGTGCCGCGCTGCTGGACCTGCTGGGCGCGGACACCGATTTCGTGGAGGTGTTCTCCGCCGCAGGCCACGCCTTCTCCGGGGACGGCGCGCTGTCCGACGCCCTGAACGACGCCTACACCGCCGTGTTTGGCCCGTCCCGGGTGCAGTCGATGCCCACCGCCGCCGTGTCCCGCACCGACGCCCTGCCCGCCGATGTGGATATGCTCCAGCAGGTGCTGGGCTTCGACTACGCACCCCCCGTCACCGGCACGATCACATCGCTCTTCGGCTGCCGCAGCGATCCATTGGAGAGCGACGGCCGCTTCCATTACGGCCTGGACATCGCGGGGGAGGAGGGGACGGTGATCTCCGCCTTTGCCGCCGGGACGGTCACTGCCGTGGCGGACAGCAGCGACCTGGGCCGCTACGTCACCGTTACTCACCCCAATGGCTATGAGACACTCTACGCCCATTGCAGCAAGATTACCGCCTCCTCCGGCCAGAAGGTGGCCCTGGGTGACCCCATTGCCGAGATGGGCAGCACAGGCCGGGTCACCGGCACACACCTGCACTTCGAGCTGCACCGTGACACGGTGTTCCTGAACCCCATTTATTATGTGGCGGCCTGACGCCCTGCGGGTCAAGCCCTCCGGACTGCTGCTGGCGGCGGCGTTCCTGCTGCTGTCCCGCTCCTGGCTGCTGCCCGCGTCGCTGTTCACCGCCGCCGCCTGCCATGAGCTGGCCCATTGGCTGACGCTCCGTGCCCTCCACGCGCCGCCCCGGACGCTGATCCTGTCCGCCTCCGGCGCGTCGATGTATGTCCCCAGCCTCGCCCGCCTGTCCTACGGCGGCGAGCTGCTGGCCGTGGCCGCCGGGCCGGTGTGCAACCTGCTGCTGTGGGTACTGCTGTCCCTGCTGTCTGTGGACGCTCTGGCCGTGTTCGCCGGCGCAAATCTGCTGCTGGGCGCGCTGAACCTGCTGCCGGTGCGGCCTATGGACGGAGGCCGTATCCTGTGGCTGCTGACGGCTCTTTTCACCGAGCCCTACACCGCCGACCGCGTGGCCGCCCTGGTGGGCGCTGTTACCGGTTTGGCACTGCTGTCCCTGTGCCTGTATCTGACGGCCAGCACCGGCGGCGGACTGTTCCTGCTGCCCGGCGCGCTGTGGCTGGCTGCAAAAGGGGTCTTGCCAAACGGCGCAAAACCGGCTAAAATAAATTGTTAAGCATTACGACAGATGATTGAGGAAAAACACATGGACAAACGACTGGAACGCATCCTGCCCCGGGTGCAGAAGCCCGCCCGCTACGTGGGCGGCGAATATAACGCCGTTCTGAAGGACAAGACCGAGATCGACACCCGCATCGCCTTCTGTTTCCCCGATACCTACGAGATCGGTATGTCCAACCTGGGTATGCGCATTCTCTACGGCGTCATGAACGAGATGGACGGCGTGTGGTGCGAGCGCGTGTTTGCCCCCTGGGGCGACATGGAGGAGGAGCTGCGCAAGGCGGATATGCCCCTGTTCGCGCTGGAATCCGGCGACCCCATCACGGATTTTGACATCGTGGCCTTCTCCGTAGGCTACGAGATGGCCTTCACCGCCATTTTGAATATGCTGGACCTGGCCCATATCCCGCTCCACGCCTCGGAGCGTACCGGACTGACCCCCCTGGTCATTGCCGGCGGCACGGCCATGTATAACGCCGAGCCCATTGCCGACTTTATCGACCTTGTCAGTCTGGGCGAGGGCGAGGATCTGACCGTAGAGCTGGTGGAGCTGTACCGCACCGCCCGCCGGGAGGGCTGGAGCAAGCCGCAGTTCCTCCGGGCCGCCGCCCAGCTGGACGGCGTGTACGTCCCCAGCCTGTACGATGTCACGTACCACGAGGACGGCACGGTGTCCGCCATCACTCCGAAGGACGGTGCGCCCGCTAAAGTCACCAAGCGCATCGTCCACGACATGGACAAGTCCTATTTCCCCGTCAAGACCATCGTCCCCAGCACGGAGATCGTGCAGGACCGTGTGACGCTGGAGCTGTTCCGCGGCTGTATCCGGGGCTGCCGGTTCTGTCAGGCGGGCTACGTCTACCGCCCGGTGCGCAGCCGCAGCCGCGACCTCTGCGCCGACTACTGCGTCCGCTCCTGCGACGACACCGGCTATCAGGAGGTCACCCTGTCCAGCCTGTCCACCAGCGACTACCCGCCCCTCACTGCCCTGTGCGATGAGCTGGAGGGGTTCTGCGATCAGCGCCACATCAGCCTGTCCCTGCCCAGCCTTCGGGCAGACAACTTCTCCATGGAGCTGATGCAGCGCCTGGCCAAGGGCCGCAAGACCGGCCTGACCTTCGCGCCGGAGGCCGGCACCCAGCGGCTGCGGGACGTGATCAACAAGAACGTGACGCTGGACGACCTGCTGCAAAGCTGCCGCACCGCCTTTGCCGGCGGGTACAGCGCCGTGAAGCTGTACTTCATGCTGGGTCTGCCCACGGAGACGGATGAGGATGTGCTGGGCATCGCCGACGTGGCCGCCCGTGTCATGCACGCCTGGCGTGAGAGCGCTCAGAACAAGCAGCGCGGCGTCCGCATCACCGTGTCCACCAGCTGGTTCGTGCCCAAGCCCCACACCGCCTTCCAGTGGGAGGCGCAGATCTCCAAGGAGGAGTACGAGCGCCGTGTCCAGCTTCTGCGGGAGGCCATCACCACCAAGACCGTCACCTATAACTGGCACGACTCCGACACCAGCTTCCTGGAGGCCGTCCTGGCCCGGGGCGACCGCCGCCTGGGCCGTGTGCTGGAGACAGCGTGGCGCAAGGGCGCGCACCTGGATGCCTGGGAGGAGTATTTCTCCCTGGACCGCTGGCTGGAGGCCTTTGACGAGTGCGGCCTTGACCCCCATTTCTATGCCAACCGCGTCCGCAGCGAGGACGAGCTGCTGCCCTGGAGCATGATCTCCTCCGGCGTCACCGACGCATACCTGAAGCGGGAGCGCCATCAGGCCTATGCATCCGTCACCACGCCGGACTGCCGCACCCACTGCAATGGCTGCGGTGCAAATTTACTGGTAGGAGGGAAATGCGATGTCTAAGCTGCGTCTGCTGTTCATCAAGGAGGCCCAGGCGTCCTATATTTCCCATTTGGATCTCCTCCGCACGTTCCAGCGCGCCTTTCCCCGCACGGAACTGGACATCAAGCATTCCCAGGGCTATCACCCCCATCCCATCATCTCCATTGTTCTGCCATTGCCGGTGGGCCAGTCCAGCGACTGTGAGCTGCTGGATTTTGAGGTCACCCAGGACACCGACGGCCGCGGCATCGCGGATAAGCTGAACACCGGAATGCCCGCCGGACTGCGGGTGCTGGACTGCTATCCTGCCGCCCGCCCCATCCGCGACCTGGCCTGGCTTCGAGCGGACGTGACCTTTGAGTACGACAACGGCGTGCCGGAGAACACCGCCGCCCGCATCACGGAGCTGCTGCGCCGCCCGGAGCTGGTCATCCAAAAGCGCACCAAGCGGAAAGATCTTGCGGACGTAGACATCGCACCCATGATAAGAGAGGTTTTCTTTACAGAGGGGGAGGGGATCGTCACCGGCACGGTGACGGTGCAGGCCCAAAATCCCGGCCTGAACCCCCAGCTGCTGGAGAAGGCCGTCGCCCGTTACCTTCCCGACCTGACCCCGGACTTCACCCGCATCCGCCGCCGCGCCATTTTGGATGCCGACGGCCGCAATTTCCGCTGAACGGCCCAAAATCACTGAAAAATATCAAATTTCCCCTTGCATTTCCTGCTTTTCTATGATATTCTATCATGGCGTGAAAAGGGCGGTCCTCTGCCGCCGGTGTTCCGAAAGGCGCGAACACCGCATACATGGCGGCATGAACACCTATATTATAGGAGGAAAATATCCATGGATCTCATCAAAGCATTGAACGAGAAGCAGCTCAAGGAAGTACCCCAGGTGCTGGTGGGCGACACCGTCCGCGTGCACGTGAAGGTCAAGGAAGGCGCTCGTGAGCGTATCCAGGTCTTCGAGGGTACTGTTATCGCCAAGAAGCACGGCGGTATCGAGGAAACCATCACCGTCCGCCGCCTGTCCTACGGTGTCGGCGTGGAGAAGGTGTTCCCCGTCCACTCTCCCTCCATCGAGAAGATTGAGACCGTGCGCCACGGCTATGTCCGCCGCGCCAAGCTGTATTACCTGCGTGACCGCGTTGGTAAGGCTGCCAAGATCCGCGAGAAGCTGTAAGCATCGATCAAAAAGAAAGAGCATCCACGTCCGTGGATGCTTTTCTTTTTCCGCCCGATATGTTACAATAACCCAAAAGCGAGGTGGACACTATGCAAATCGAAAATCTCAGCTGGTTTCCCGGCCACATGACAAAAACAAAGCGCATGATCGCGTCCGAACTTCCCCACATGGACGCCGTCTGCGAGATACTGGACGCCCGCATCCCTCTGTCCTCCCGCAACCCGGACGTGGACGACCTGACGGCGGGCAAGTCCCGTCTCATCGTCCTCAACCGCGCCGATCAGGCCGACCCCGCCCAGACCCGCCGCTGGTCGCAGTATTTCCGCGCCAAGGGCTGGGCTGTGCTGGAGGCCAACGCCAAGGGCGGCGTGGGCACGGAGAAATTCGCCGCCGCCGTCCGGGAGCTGCTCCGGGATAAGCTGGAGGCCTACGCCGCCAAGGGCCAGGTGGGCCGCGTGGTGCGCGTCATGGTGCTGGGCATCCCCAACGTGGGCAAGTCCACCTTCATCAACAAGGTGGCCAAGCGCAAGACCGCCAAGGCCGAGGACCGCCCCGGCGTCACCCGCTCCAAGCAGTGGGTGCCCGTGGACGCCACCCTGGAGCTGCTGGACACCCCCGGCATCCTCTGGCCCAAGTTCGACGATCCGGAAGTCGGCAAGCGTCTTGCCTTTACAGGCGCTGTGAAGGACGATGTTCTGGACATCGAGGAGCTGGCCTGCTATCTGATGGACTACCTGGCCGCCCACTACGCCGATGTCCTCACCGAGCGCTACAAGATCACCGTGGAGGACGGCGACAGCGGCTACGACCTGCTGGAAAAGGCGGGCCGCAAGCGCGGCTTCCTCATGCGGGGCGCCCAGGTGGACACCGAGCGCATGGCCCGCATCCTGCTGGACGAGTTCCGCGGCGGCAAGCTGGGCCGCTTCACCCTTGAGACTGTGGAGGACGCCCTATGACCGACCTGTGGACTTACGAAGCCGAAGCCCGCGCCGCCGGCTTTTCCCTGATCTGCGGCGTGGACGAAGCCGGCGCAGGCCCGCTGATGGGCCCTGTCTACGCCGCCGCCGTCATCCTGCCCGAGAACTGCGATCTCCCCGGTCTCAACGACTCCAAAAAGCTGACGGAGAAGAAGCGCGAGGCCCTGTTTCCCCTCATTCAGGAGCAGGCCCTGGCCTGGTCCGTGGCCTCTGTCTCCGCCCGTGAGATCGACGACACCGACATCCTCTCCGCCCGCATGAAGGCCATGCAGCTGGCCATCGACGGCCTGTCACTCAAGCCCGACCTGGCCCTTATCGACGGCAACCGCGACCGCGGCCGCTGCGCGGCCATCCTTACGCCCCACCGCTGCATCATCAGCGGCGACAGCCTGTCCGCCTCCATCGCGGCGGCCTCCGTGCTGGCCAAGGTCAGCCGTGACCGCTACGTCACCGATGTGCTGGATAAGGAATACCCCCAGTACCGCTTCGCCCAGCACAAGGGCTACGGCACGGCCCTGCACCGTGCCATGCTGGACCAGTACGGTCCCTGCCCCGAACACCGCCTGACGTTCCTGAAAAAGCGTCGGCAGGGGAGGGAGCAGCCATGAGCCGGGCCGAGGGCACATGGGGTGAGTCTCTGGTGGCTGACTATCTGCGCCGCCGGGGCTGTCGGCTGGCGGCCCACAGCTACCGCTGCCGCTTCGGTGAGATCGACCTCATCGCTTGGGACGGCGACACCCTCTGCTTTGTGGAGGTCAAGACCCGCACCAACACCCAAATGGGTCTGCCCCGTGAGTACGTCACCGCCCGGAAGCAGGCCCGTCTCCGCAAGACGGCCCTGTTCTACCTGTCCTCGCACGACCTGGACTGTCCCACCCGCTTCGATGTGGCGGAGGTCTACGCCGCCGTACCCGGCGACCCCGAGGCCCGCATAGAATATCTGGAGAATGCTTTTCAATAACAGCCTGTGCGGAAAGGATGCCATCTGTGATCAATCTATCGGAAATACCCTATTTTGACGGCCATTGCGATACCATTTGGCGCTGCATGTACGGCGAGCCTGCCGCCTGCGGCGGCCTGCGGGAAAACAACGGCCATTTGGACCTGCTCCGCAGCGGCCGCTATGGCCGCCGCGCCCAGTTCTTTGCTCTGTTCGACAACGCTGCCACCCTGCCTTCCGGCCCTGTTTGGCCGCACCTGTGCGCCATGCACCGCTGGTTTCAGGAGCAGCTGGCCGCCAATGGCGACATGGCTGTCCTCTGCCGCACCGGCGGGGAGGTGGACGATGCCGTGTCCGCCGGAAGAACCGCCGCGCTGCTCAGCATCGAGGGCGCGGATCTGCTGGACTGTAAAGAGGAAAACCTATACACGGCGCATGAATGGGGCGTTCGTCTCTTGAACCCGGTTTGGAACAACGCCAACGCCCTCTCCGGCTCGTGCGCCCAGGATGCGGACCGCGGCCTGAGCCTGCAGGGCCGGGATTTCCTCCGCCGCATGGAGGAGCTGAACATATACGCCGACGTGTCCCACCTGTCCGACCCCGGCTTTTGGGACGTGATGCGGCAGGCCCGCCGCCCGGTGGTGGCCTCCCACTCCAATTCCCGCGCCCTGTGCCCCCACTGCCGCAACCTCACCGATGATATGTTCCGCGCCCTTCGGGATACCGGCGGCGTGGTGGGGATCAACCTGAACCGACCCTTCGTGGGCGGCCCGTCCATAGACGACCTGGTGGCCCATGTGGAGCATTTCCTGTCTCTGAACGGCGAAAAGACCGTGGCCATCGGCGGCGATCTGGACGGCTGCCGGGACTTGGCCGCCGGTATGACCGGCGTGGAGAGCGTGGCCACCCTCTATGATGCCCTTGTCCGGCGCGGCTATGGCGCTACGCTGCTCACCGACATCCTCTGGAACAACTGGCGGCGACTTCTGTAACGCGCCCGCAGCCTGTACTTACCAAAGAAAGGAGGCCCGCCTATGGCCCTCTACGCCCTCGGCGACCTGCACCTGTCTCTCGGCACCAATAAGCCCATGGACATCTTCGGCGACAAATGGCAGAACTACGTGGAAAAGCTCCGTCGGGGCTTCGAGCCTCTGACGGAGAACGACGTCACCGTCCTCTGCGGCGATCTGAGCTGGGGCATGAGCCTCCAACAGTCTTTGGCGGACTTCCGGTTCATCCACCAGCTCCCCGGCAAAAAGATTCTCCTCAAGGGTAATCACGATTACTGGTGGGAGACGGCCTCCAAGATGCAGCGGTTCTTCGACGAGAACGGCCTGACCTCTCTGGAGATACTCCATAACAACTGCCTGTTTTACGGTGACCTGGCCCTCTGCGGCACGCGGGGCTGGTTCTACGAGCTGGACAACGCCGGCACACACAACGAAAAGATGCTGGCCCGCGAGGCCGGCCGGCTGGAAACGTCCCTGCAGGCGGCAGGGGACAGGGAAAAGCTCTGCTTCCTCCACTACCCGCCCCTGTACCAGGGCTACGAGTGCCCGGAGCTGCTGTGCCTGCTGCAGCGCTACCGGGTCAAGGCCTGCTATTACGGACATCTCCACGGCGCGGCTCAGAAGCGCGCGCTGGAGGGCGTCCACTACGGCACGGACTTTCGCCTGGTGGCCGGGGACTGGCTGGATTTCGTCCCTAAAAAAATTTGTGAATAAGAGAAAAAACAGTGGAAATTCCCATTCTTTTCTGTTATTATACTTAGGATGTGTGGGTATCGGCATATTGACCACGCCCATACGGAACGGAGGAAATAAGAAATGACTGTGAAAAGCTGCGAGAAACTGGAAAAGAGCCGCGTCGCTCTGACCATCGAGACGAGCGCCGAGGAGTTCGAGGCCGCCGTCAACAAAGCGTATCTGAAGATGCGCGGTAAGATCAACGTACCCGGCTTCCGTGTGGGCAAAGCACCCCGCAAGATCATCGAGAAGATGTACGGCGCTGAGGTGTTCTACGAGGAAGCTGTCAATATCATCCTGCCCGATGCCTACGAGGCCGCTGTGAAGGAGCAGGAGCTGGACGTGGTGGGTTATCCCGAGGTAGAGCTGGAGTCCTGCACCAAGGACGGCGTGGTGTTCAAGTGCACCGTGGCCGTGTACCCCGAGGTGAAGCTGGGCCAGTACAAGGGCCTGGAAGCCCCCAAGGCTGAGGTCAAGGTGGCCGCCGCTGACGTCAACGCCCGCCTGAAGGAGATGGCCGACCGCAACAGCCGTCTCGTGTCCGTGGACCGCGCCGTCAAGAAGGGCGACACCGCCGACATCGACTTCGAGGGCTTCGACAACGGCGTGGCCTTCGACGGCGGCAAGGGCGAGAACTTCGACCTGGAGATCGGCTCCGGCAGCTTTGTTCCCGGCTTCGAGGATCAGCTCATCGGCATGAAGGCCGGCGAGGAGAAGGACATCGACATCACCTTCCCCAAGGACTATACCCCCGAGCTGGCCGGCAAGCCCGTGGTGTTCCACGTCAAGGTCAACGAGGTCAAGGTCAAGGAAGTCCCTGCTTTGGACGATGAGTTCGCCAAGGACGTGTCCGAGTTCGACACCCTGAAGGACCTGAAGGCCGACATCAAGAAGAAGCTCACCGCCGAGCGCACCGAGGCCGCCCAGCGCGCCTTCGAGGATGTGCTCATGGCCAAGGTGGCCGAGGGCGTGGAGGCCGACGTGCCCCACGAGATGGTAGACCTGCAGGCCGAGCAGATGACCGAGGGCTTCAAGCAGCAGCTGGCAGCCCAGGGCATCCCCTTCGACCAGTATCTGAAGATGACCAACACCACCGAGGCCGACTTCAAGTCTCAGGCCTACGGTCCTGCCGAGCAGCAGGTGAAGATGGATCTGGCCATCAGCGCCATCGTCAAGGCGGAGGGCCTGGAAGCCTCCGATGACGAGGTGGAGGCCGAGATGAAGAAGGTCGCCGACAAGTACGGCATGGACCTGGATACCGTCAAGAAGTACCTGCGCCCCGAGGAGGTAAAGGAGCAGGTCATCCGAGAGAAGGTCATCAAGCTGGTGGCCGACAGCGCCGTGGCCGTCGCCCCCGCCGAGGCCCTGGCCGAGGAGGAGGCAGAGGCCGAGGCTGCCGAGGAGAAGAAGCCCGCCAAGAAGACGGCAGCCAAGAAGCCCGCCGCCAAGAAGGAAACGGCTGACGGCGAGGAGAAGAAGCCCGCCAGGAAGCCCGCCGCCAAAAAGGCTGCCAAGAAGGACGCGGAGTAATTTTCCCCAAGAGAGAGAATACTGACAAATGCCAGCTGCGGCGGGAATATTTTCCCGCCGCGGTATGGTCTTTTGAAAACAGTGGTCCGGTGGGTATACTTAGCTATCTTTTTCCTTCTCAATGAAGGCCAACAGGAGGTAATCTTATGAGTTTAGTCCCTTACGTGGTAGAGCAGACCAACCGCGGCGAGCGCTCCTATGACATTTTCTCCCGCCTGCTCAATGACCGCATCGTATTCCTGGGTGAAGAGGTGAACGATACCACCGCCAGCCTGGTCGTGGCCCAGCTGCTATACCTGGAGGCGCAAGACCCCGACAAGGACATCCAGATGTATATCAACAGCCCCGGCGGCAGTGTCACCGCGGGTATGGCCATCTACGACACCATGCAGTACATCAAGTGCGACGTGTCCACCATCTGCATCGGTATGGCCGCCAGCATGGGCGCGTTCCTGCTGTCCAGCGGCGCCAAGGGCAAGCGCATCGCCCTGCCCAACGCGGAGATCATGATCCATCAGCCCTCCGCCGGCACCCAGGGCAAGGTGACGGACATGGAGATCGACGTGGAGCACTTCCTCAAGATCAAGCAGCGCATCAACAAGATCCTGGCAGAGAACACCGGCAAAACACCGGAGCAGGTCAAGGCCGACTCCGAGCGCGACAACTGGATGATCGCCGAGGAGGCCCGCGAATACGGCCTTGTGGACAAGGTCATCTACAAGAGGTAACATATGGCAGAAGAAAAGAAAGTCCTCCGCTGCTCGTTCTGCGGCAAGCCGGAGAGCCAGGTCCACCGCATGATCCAGGGCCCGGGCGTCCGCATCTGTGACCAGTGCGTCCAGCTCTGCATGAGCATTCTGGACGACGGCTACGCCGCCGACGCCCCGGATTACGACAGCGTCAACCAACTCCCCACCCCCCGGGAGATCCGCGCCGTACTGGACCAGTACGTCATCGGGCAGGAGGACGCCAAGGTAGCCCTGTCCGTCTCCGTCTATAACCACTACAAGCGCATCTTCTTCGGCGGCGGCGAGGACGTGGAGCTGCAAAAGAGCAACATCCTCATGATCGGGCCTACGGGCAGCGGCAAGACGCTGTTCGCCCAGACGTTGGCCCGGGTACTGAAGGTCCCCTTCGCCATCGCCGACGCCACCACCCTTACCGAGGCCGGCTACGTAGGCGACGACGTGGAGAACATCCTGCTGCGCCTGCTCCAGGCCGCCGACTTCGACGTGGAGCTGGCCGAGCGGGGCATCATCTACGTGGACGAGATCGACAAGATCGCCCGCAAGAGCGAGAATACCTCCATCACCCGCGACGTGTCCGGCGAGGGCGTGCAGCAGGCGCTGCTGAAGATCCTGGAGGGCACGGTGGCCAACGTCCCGCCCCAGGGCGGCCGCAAGCACCCCCACCAGGAGTTTATCGAGATCGACACCACCAACATCCTGTTCATCTGCGGCGGCGCGTTCGACGGTCTAGAGAAGATCATCGAGAGCCGCGTGGGTAAGCGGGGCATCGGCTTCGAGAACGAGGTCCACGGCAAGAACGAGGCCAAGACCGGCGCTCTGCTGAAGCTGGTCCAGCCCCACGACCTGCTGAAATTCGGCATCATCCCCGAGCTGGTGGGCCGTATGCCGGTTCTCACCGCGCTGGACGCCCTGGACCGCGACGACCTGGTGCGCATCCTCACCGAGCCGAAGAACGCACTGGTGAAGCAGTACCAGAAGCTGCTGAGCTACGACGGCGTGGCCCTCGCGTTTGACAAGGGCGCGCTGGAAGCCGTGGCCGACAAGGCCATCCAGCGCAACATCGGCGCCCGCGGCCTCCGTGCCGTCATGGAGGGCCTGCTGACCAAGGTGATGTACGACATCCCCTCCGACCCCACCATCACCTCCGTCACCATCACCGCCGCCTGCGTCAACGATGGGGCAGAGCCGCTGGTGGAGCGCGACCCCAACAAGACCAACCAACGCGCAAAGCTCAAGACCGGAACGGACAAACAGACCGCCCCGGCTTCCTGACACAGCAGAAAGGGGAGAGGCGGCCTGCCGCTTCTCCCCATTTTTCTACCCGCCGCCTGCGGCATACCCGCAGGGGAAAGGAGTACCCATGCCTGAAACTGTAACAAGAAATCTCCCCGTCCTGGCCCTGCGGGGCGTCACCGCCTTTCCCGGCCAGACGGTTTCCTTCGATGTGGAGCGCGAGATCTCCATCTACGCGCTGGACAACGCCATGGAGTCGGACCGCCGCATCTTCGCCATCACCCAAAAGGAGCTGTCCACCTCCGAGCCCGGCGAGCGCGACCTCTACGCCGTCGGCACGGTCTGCCGCATCCTTCAGATCGTCAAGACCTCCGACACCACCGTCCGCGTGGTGGTGGAGGGTGAGAGCCGCGCCCGTCTGCTGCGCCTGTGGCAGACCCAGCCCTTCCTGCAGGGACAGGCGGAGCTGCTGCCGGAGCAGCCGGCCCGCAGCACCGCCCGCACCGAGGCGCTGCTGCGCCGCACCTACGTCCTCTTTGACGATTACCGTCAGCTGGCCAGCGGCCTCAGCGACGATTTTACCGCCGCCGTGCTGGACTGCCGGGACGCCGGTGAGCTGGCCGACCTCATCGCTCAGAACATCACCCTCCGCCACCAGGACCGCCAGCGCGTGCTGGAGGAGCTGCACCCGGAGAAGCGCCTGCGCCTTGTCAACGACATCCTGACCCACGAGGTGGACGTCCTGTCCCTGGAGTCGGAGATGGAGCAGAAGGTACGCCGCCGTGTGGCCCAGGTCCAGCGCGACATGATCCTTCGCGAGCAGGTCAAGGTCCTCCAGCACGAGCTGGGCGAGGATGGCGACGAGGAGCTGGAGGCCTACGCCGCTAAGATCGACGCCCTCCGCCTGCCGGAGGAGGTACATAATAAGCTGGTCCGCGAGCTGGAGCGGCTGGGTAAGCAGCCCTACTCCAGCGCCGAGTCCGCCGTTATCCGCAACTATCTGGATGTCTGCCTGGAGCTGCCGTGGAACAAGACCACCCGCGACCGGGCGGATGTGGCCCAGGCCCGTAAAATTTTGGACAAGGACCACTACGGACTGGACAAGGTGAAGGAGCGCATTTTGGAGTTTATCGCCGTCCGCCAGCTGAACCCGGACGCCAAGGGCAAGATCCTCTGCCTTGTCGGCCCTCCCGGCGTGGGCAAGACCTCCGTGGCCCTGTCCGTGGCCCGTGCCATGCACCGCAAGTGCGCCCGTCTGTCTTTGGGCGGCGTCCGTGACGAGGCCGACATCCGCGGCCACCGCAAAACGTACATCGGCGCGATGCCCGGCCGCATCATCGAGGCCCTGACCCGCGCCGGCTCGATGAACCCGCTGCTGGTGCTGGATGAGATCGACAAGCTGGCCAGCGATATGCGGGGCGACCCGGCCTCCGCGCTGCTGGAGGTGCTGGACAGCGCCCAAAACAGCGCCTTCCGGGATCATTTCATCGAAGTCCCCGTGGATCTGAGCCGCGTCATGTTCATCACCACCGCCAACACCACCTCCACCATCCCCCGTCCGCTGCTGGACCGTATGGAGGTCATCGAGCTGGGCAGCTACACCGACGAGGAGAAGCTCCACATCGCCCGCGACCATCTGCTGCCCCGCCAACGCAAGGAGAACGGCCTCCGCGCCAACCAGCTGAAGCTGGGGGACGATGCCCTCCGCGCCATCATCACCGACTACACCCGCGAGTCCGGCGTCCGCACGCTGGAGCGCCAGCTGGGCAAGCTGTGCCGCAAGTGCGCCATGCGGCTGGTGGAAACGGATGTAAAGGTGATTACCGTTACAAAAAATGATTTGACAGACTTGCTGGGAACGCCCCCCTATGCCGATGAGGCACTTGCCAAATATGACCAGATCGGCGTGGTCAATGGCCTTGCGTGGACGGAGGTGGGCGGCGAGCTGCTGGAGGTGGAGGCCGGCGTCATGGACGGCTCCGGCAAGCTGGAGCTCACCGGCAATTTGGGCGACGTGATGCAGGAGAGCTGCAAGGCCGCCTATACCTGCCTGCGCAGCCGTGCCGCCGAGCTGGGCATCCCCCGTGATTTCTATAAGACCAGGGATGTCCACGTCCACTTTCCCGAGGGCGCTGTGCCAAAGGACGGCCCATCCGCCGGCATCGCCATCGCCACCGCTATGCTCTCCGCCCTGACCGGCCGTGCCGTCCGCCACGACGTAGCCATGACCGGCGAGGTAACGCTGCGGGGCAGGGTGCTGCCCATCGGCGGCCTGCGGGAAAAGACCATGGCCGCCAAGCGCAGCGGCATCAAGACCGTCATCATCCCCAAGGGCAACGAGAAGGACCTGGCGGACATCGACCCCACCGTGCGGGAGGCGCTGCGCTTCATCCCCGCCGAGACGGTGGACGCCGTCTTTGCCCACGCGCTGGCCCTGCCGAAGAAGGCCGCCGCCGTGGAGCATCTCACATCCCTGACGCCCGCCCCGATGCAGGAGGTACGCCATGGCGATCAACTTTAACAAAGCGGACTTCGTCCTCTCGGCTGTAAAGGCTTCCGCCTTTATCCGCGATGGAAGGCCACAGGTTACCTTCGCCGGCCGCAGCAACGTGGGAAAATCCTCCGTTATCAACCGCCTGCTGAACCGCAAGAACTTCGCCCGCGTGGGCGCCACCCCCGGCAAGACCAGTCAGATCAACTATTTCCTCATCGACGACAAAATTTACTTCACCGATCTCCCCGGCTACGGCTATGCCAAGGTCTCCAAGGAGGAGCGCGACCGCTGGGGGCGGCTCATGGAGAGCTACTTTGCCGCCGATGGGCTCATCACCCTGGGCGTGCTCATCGTGGACGCCCGCCACAAGCCCACCGCCGACGATGTGACCATGTGCGACTGGTTCAAGGGCACGGGCTGCCCCGTCATCGTGGTGGCCAACAAGCTGGACAAATTGAAAAAGAGCGAGATCGAGCCCAACCTGACCCTCATCCGCCAGACCCTGACCCTGCCGGAGGACGGACTGCTCATTCCGTTTTCCGCCGAAAAGGGGACGGGGAAGACGGAGCTGCTGGCCGCCATCACCGCCGCCTGTGAGAGCCGGTGAACTGTCAAAAAACGGAGGATGCCCGCGCCCCACGGCGCAGCGTCCTCCGTTCCATTTGTTCCACGCTTTTCAACTTTTTTACTTGAAAAATGAAAGAATTTTTTCAAGTTTATTCAAGGTCTTATAAGGTATTTCCACCGTGTTTTTCTGCAAAAATGATAAAATTTTTTCAGGTATCCAAAAAACTTTTTTGCAAAATTGCAAAAAAAGGCTGTTAATTGTTCTAAACGTATGGTATAATCACCCCGTAATAAACAACGCGCCGATGAATTTGACGCGGTGAATTTCAAACAGGAGGTCACGCAAATGGAAACTTACGGACTGGAAAAGCTGGGCATTATCAATGCAAAAGCGGTATATCGCAACCTGACGCCGGCACAGCTCACCGAGCATGCGCTGCGCCGCGGCGAGGGTACGCTGTCCAACACCGGTGCGCTGGTGGTCAAGACTGGCAAATACACGGGGCGCAGCGCCAACGATAAGTTTATCGTGGACACCCCTGCTGTTCATGACGATATTGCCTGGGGCAAGGTGAACCGCCCCATCGAGAAGGCCAGGTTTGACGCCATCCGCGCCAAGGTCATCGCCTATCTGCAGGGCAAGGATGTGTTTATCTTCGACGGCTTTGCCGGCGCTGATCCCAAGTATACCAAGGCGTTCCGCATTGTCAACGAGTTGGCCAGCCAGAACCTGTTTATCCACCAGCTGCTGCGCCGCCCCACCGCCGAGCAGTTGAAGGACTTCCGCGAGGACTATACTATTATAGCTGCCCCCGGCTTCAAGTGCATCCCGGAGATCGACGGCACGCGCAGCGAAGCCGCCATCCTGGTGGACTACGAGGCCCACGAGGTGGTCATCTGCGGCACGCAGTACGCCGGCGAGATCAAGAAGTCCGTGTTCTCCGTGATGAACTACGTGCTGCCCAAGCAGGGCGTGTTCCCCATGCACTGCTCCGCCAACATCGGCAAGGACGGCGACAGCGCCGTGTTCTTCGGCCTCAGCGGCACGGGCAAGACCACGCTGTCCGCCGACCCCAACCGCAAGCTCATCGGCGACGACGAGCACGGCTGGGCCGACGACTCCGTGTTCAACTTTGAGGGCGGCTGCTATGCAAAGTGTATCAACTTAAGTCCAGAGGGCGAGCCCGAGATCTACAACGCCATCAAGTTCGGTTCTTTGGTAGAGAACGTGGTCATGGACCCCGACACCCGCGAGTTCGACTTTGACGACGACTCCCTGGCGGTCAACTCCCGCGTAGGCTATCCCGTGGAGTATATCCCCAATGCGGAGCTGTCCGGCATGAGCCCCAGCGTGCCCAAGACCGTCATCTTCCTGACGGCGGACGCCTATGGCGTGCTGCCTCCCATCAGCAAGCTGGATAAGAACCAGGCCATGTACTACTTCGTCTCCGGCTTCACCTCCAAGGTGGCCGGCACGGAGATCGGCGTCACGGAGCCTGTGCCTACGTTCTCCACATGCTTTGGCGAGCCGTTCCTGCCCCTCGACCCCTCCGTGTACGCCGCTATGTTGGCGGACAAGGTGGAGAAGTCCGGCGCAAAGGTCTATCTGGTCAACACCGGCTGGAACGGTACCGGCAAGCGCATGAAGCTGGGTTATACCCGCGCCATGGTCACCGCCGCCCTGACCGGCGAGATCGAGAAGAGCGAGTTTGTCACCGATCCTACCTTCGGCGTGCAGGTGCCCACCGCCATCAAGGGCGTTCCCTCTGAGCTGCTGATCCCCGCCAACACCTGGGAGGACAAGGCCGCTTACGAGGCGAGCTGCAAGAAGCTGGCCGCCAGCTTTGTGGAGAACTTTAAGAAGTACACCCACATGAGCGACGAGGTCGTGGCTGCCGGTCCGAAGGCGTAACCATTCACAAAACAGCGCAGCGCCGGAATGCTCCGGCGCTGCGTTTTCCTAAGGAGGATCATACCATGATAGAATTAAAGCTGCTGGTGGACGAGGTGGACTACGACAGCTTGGCGGAGACGCTGCTGCCGTTGGTGCAGGACAAGCTCCGCGACAGCGGCGGGATGCTGGGCGGTATGCTGTCCGGCAGCCCGGAGATGGCCGCGGCCATGGCGCGGCGGGCGCTGCGGGCCATGAGCCAGGAGAAAAAGGACGAGTTGCTGGTGCAGCTGGTGACGAAGAATCGGGGGACGCTGCTGCAAAAGGGCGGCGAGCTGGCGGAAAAGAACGGCATCAAGCTGCATCTGTACGACGTGTCGGCCCGGAAAATATAAGAAAAAGCACAGGCGTAGTTGTAAACACCCCGCCTGTGCTTTTTTTTCAAAAGTGTGTTGACAAGAAAACTTGGTACGGCTATAATGGTGACAAGAAAACTTGGCGGGAGGTTGATATGATATGAATAGAGAAGAGATCCTGCAGGCCAGCCGAAACGAAAACAAAAACAAGGATTTAGCCGAATTGGAGGTCGTATATCAGGCCGGCGTTCATGCGGCAAGAGTAGGGGCGTTGGTGTGCTGCATGGTTTCTGCGCTGTCCTCCGCGCTGGCTCATGCCATTCTTTACAGCCCGTGGGTCATCTATTTCAGCATTTTTACGACACAATGGCTGGTTCGTTTTCTGAAAATAAGGCGCAGGAGCGATCTGGTATTGGCGATACTGTTTTTCAGCCTTGCTGTTTTGGCGTTTGTCGGGCTTGTTTATCGTCTTTTAGAGGTGAGCGCATGAACGAACAGCTCAAGCTGAAAAACCGCTTGAAGGATGCACGCACAGAAGCCGGCTTTTCCCAGTCTCAGCTGGCGGAAATGGTGGGCGTCTCACGAAACACCATCAGCTCCATCGAGACGGGGCAATTCAACCCGACTGCCAAATTGGCTCTTATCCTCTGTATCGCGTTGGACAAGAAATTTGAAGAATTGTTCTATTTTTAGGAGGTCGTTATGGACAACGTATTGCTTTTGATCTTGGGCGTATTCCTGTCGGTTCTCGGTGTCGTGAATATAAAGGGGAATATCAGTACCATACACTCCTACAACCGCAGGAAAGTGAAAGAGGAGGACATCCCCAAATACGGCAAGGCGGTGGGGCCGGGAACGGTCATTATGGGGGCGTCCCTGATCTTGGCGTACTTCGTCACATTCTGGAATGAGGCGGCAATAGATTATATCATCCTTCCGGCGATAACTATTGGCTTGGCGTTTATTCTCTATGGGCAGATCAAGTACAATCACGGCATATTCTGACTGATAAATATCCCCCGGCCTTTGCCGGGGGATATTTATCAGGTATATATTATTTTTTCTGCAATGCCTGAACGGCGGCGCGGAGGGCGTCTACGTGCTCCTGGGTGGTGGCCCAGCTGGCGCAGAAGCGGACGCCGGAGTGGGTGGGATCGGTACGCTCCCAGTACTCGTAGCCGAAGTTTTTGCCGATCTCGGCCAACTCGTCGTCGGGCATGATGGGATATTGCTGGTTGGTGGGGGAGTCGAACAGCAGGGGATAGCCGGCGGAGACAAAGATCTCACGGATCTGATAGGCCATGTCGATGGCGTGGCGGGAGATGGTGAGATACAGGTCGTCGGTGAACAGGGCGTCGAACTGGATGCCCAGCAGACGGCCCTTGGCCAGGCGGCCGCCGCGCTGCTTCATGATAAAGCGGAAGTCCTTTTTCAGCGCTTCATTCATAATGACCACGGCCTCACCGAACAGCGCGCCCACCTTCGTGCCGCCGATGTAGAACACGTCGCAAAGGCGGGCCAGCTCCGGCAGGGTGATGTCGCTGCCGTCGGCTACCAGGCCGTAGCCCAGCCGTGCACCATCGATAAACAGGGGCAGGCTGTACTGCTTACAGGTGTCGTACAGGGCGGTCAGCTCCGCCTTGGAGTACAGTGTGCCGCCCTCGGTGGGGTGAGAGATGTAGACCATGCCGGGCTGGACGATATGCTCGGTGGACTCGTCGTTTTTGTGCCATTCCACATAGTCTCGCACCTGCTGGGCTGTGATCTTGCCGTTGTTGGTGGGCAGGGTGATGACCTTGTGGCCGGTGGACTCAATGGCGCCGGCCTCGTGGCAGTTGATGTGGCCGCTGACGGCGGACAGCACACCCTGCCAGGGGCGGAGAATGGCGGCGATGACAGTGGTGTTGGTCTGGGTGCCGCCCACCAGGAAGTGGACATCCGCCTCGGGGGCCTGGCAGGCCAGCTTTATCTTCTCGCGGGCGGCTTCGCAGTACTCATCCTCGCCGTAGCCCACGGTCTGGACCATATTCGTCTCCATGAGCCGGGCCATGACAGCAGGGTGCGCGCCCTCCAAGTAATCACTGTTGAAATAGATCATCATACTGCTCCTTTTCTTATGTGGTGGAACGAAACGGGGCGTTCCGCCGTCCTATATAGCAGACGGCATTACCATTCTAATACGGGCAGGGCGGAAAGTAAAGGGAAACTGTTACAAATTCATTACAGCTTGCCGATGCAGCTTGCAATAAACGAAAAAACCTGCTACAATACGTGAGACAAGGAGGCTTGCATACATGAACGATACGCCTAAAAAAAGAAGCCGCTTACAGCGGGAAGAACCGCCTGCCGCAAATCCGGGCAGGACGCATAATAGAAGACGCAGAAAGAGCGGAAAGGTGCTGTACTACCTGGTGCTGGTGCTGCTGTTGAGTGTGCTGGTGTTTTCCTCGGTGAAGATCATCAGCTACCTGAAGGACCAGCGGGATGCACAGGCTTCCAAGGACAACATGAACAATGAGTTCGTCCAGCCGGTGGCGCCGACCGATCCCAATGCCAACACCAACACGGATGGAAACACGACTGATGACAAGGATAAGGACAAGACGCAGGCCGTGTCCCAGCCGGAGCATAAGGGCAAGATCGACTTTGCCGCCATGCAGGAGAAGTATCCCGACGTGGTGGGCTGGATCTATGGCGCGAACACCGGACTTGACTGGCCCATCGTCCAGACAGCGGAGGAGGGCGGCGAGTATTACCTGTACCGCGACATAGACGGCAAGGACAACAAGAACGGCACGGTGTTCCTGGATTGGCGCTGCTCCTACGATTTCTCTACGCAGAACAACATGATCTACGGCCACAACATGAAGACCGGTCTGATGTTTGCGCCGCTGATCAAGTATAAGAGCCAGGCGTTCTATGACGCACACTCCTATCTGTATCTGTATACGCCGTCCCAGACCTATAAGGTCAACCTGTTCGCCGGCATGGAGACGCCCCACGACTCCGAGGTGTATTCCTACAGCCTGAGCAGCAGCTATCTGCAGGAGTGCATTAACAGCTCTTCGTTCCGCTCCGGGCTGGGTGTGCCCACCGGTAATATCCTGACCCTGAGCACCTGTGACTATGACTATGCGAACGCCCGCTACGTGCTGATGGGCGAGCTTGAGCCTATCGACGATCCGTGGTAAGAAGCAGATAATGTTAAAACAGCGTCCCATCGGAAGATGGGGCGCTGTTTTTGTGCGGTCAGCGGCGGTCCAGTTCGTCCAGCACATCGCCCAGCAGGTACAGTGAGCCGCAGCAGAGCACCGCGCCGTCGGGCGGGGTGAGGGACAGAGCGGCATCCACGCCTTGAGCGATGGTGTCGCAGGCGGTGACAGGCTTGCCGAGGGCGGAGAGCATTTCGGTTAATTGGGCGGCGGGCAGCGCCCGGGGATTGCGGGGCGTGACGGTGACAAAGCGGGCGGCCTGTGTGGCCAGCCGGCCGTACATGTGGGCGTAGTCCTTGTCGCCCAGCACGCCGGTCAGCACCGTCAAAGGATAGCCGGAGAGATAGTCGGACACATTTTGGGTCAGGGCCTCCATGCACTGGGGGTTGTGTCCGCCGTCCAGGATCACGATAGGATCGCGGCGGACGACCTGAAAGCGCCCGGGCCATTTCACGGCATCAAGACCGGCGCGGATGGCGTCGTCGGGGATATGCCAGCCCCGGCGGCGCAGGACGTCCAGAATGGTCAGGGCTACGGCGGCATTGTGAAGCTGGTGTTGCCCCAGCAGGGGCAGGCGCAGGCCGGGCAGGCCGGGCCAGTCGAAGGTCTGGCCGCCCAGCGAGTGGGAAATCGGGTGGAGGGCGTTGAAATCTGTCACGGTCAGAGGAGCGCCCACAGCCCGGCAGCGGGCAGTCACCACCTGCTCCACCGACGGCGGGCAGGGGTACAGCACCACGTGGCAGCCGGGCTTGATGATGCCGGACTTGGTGGCGGCGATGGCCTCCACTGTGCTGCCGAGAAACGCGGTATGGTCCAGCCCGATATTGGTGAGGGCGGCCACCTCCGGAGCGGGGATGATGTTGGTGGCGTCAAATTCGCCGCCCATGCCCACCTCGCAGACCACCACGTCACAGTGATGGCGGGCGAACCAGGTCAAGCCGATGGCCGTGACCAGCTCGAACTCCGTAGGGTGATCGGCCATGCTGTCCGCCAAGGGCTGTATTTCCTCCACAAGGGCGCAGAGGTCATCATCAGGGATAGGGACGCCGTTGATCTGCATCCGCTCGTTGAAGCGGCGGATATAGGGGGAGGTGTAGAGGCCGGTCCTGTACCCGGCAGCCTGGAGAACGGAGGCGGTCATGGCACAGGTGCTGCCTTTGCCGTTTGTTCCTGTAATGTGGATATACTTTACGGCACTCTCCGGGTGGCCCAGCTTGTTAAGCAGCGCGCCGATGCGGGACAGACCGGGAACGCTGCCCCTCCAGTCCACCCGGTGGATATAGTCCAGTGCTTCGTCAAGCGTCATGATGGTCACGCTCCTTTGTTTTCAAGCGGTGCAGCACAGGGGAGAGGGCGTTCCTGCGGAGCAGCAGCCATACCGCAGCGGTGTCGATGACGCCGGTGACGGCGAACTGGATGCTGCGGGAGGCCAGGCGGGTGAGAAAGAAGGCCAGCTTGGCCTTGCCGCCGTAGACCAGCGCCAGCGCGGCGCTCTGCCACAGCACCGAGCCGCACAGCGCCGCCGGGAATACCGCCAGCGCCACCCGCCAGACGGTGGGCTTTGTCCACGCATAGCCGCGCAGCAGCCCGGCCCACAGACCGTAAAGGATAGGCGGCAGGCAGAAGATGGGGTTATAGCCGAAGGGGGAGAACAGACAGCCGATGAAATCGGCGGCGAAGCCCACCGCCGCGCCGGGGACAGGACCAAACAGCAGTCCGGCCAGCAGGATGGGGACGGCCTCCAGCGAGAAGCGGCTGATCTCGCTGGGGATGATGGTCAGCAGACGGGCCAGGATAACGCTCAGTGCCGTCAGCAGGGCGCAGACCGTCAGGGCGTAGGTGTTGAACACCACGGCGCGTTTTCCGATGCATTCTTTTTCGGGCATAAAAAAGTACCTCCTTATCCGTGGGATGGGAGGTACATCTCAAAGATATATGAAAATGTCCGCACGGTGGAAGCTGAAATGGCATCGCGGAGCAAGCTCCTTCGTCCGGCGGCAGCCTCCCATCCGTCCGGCACTTAACGCACCATCTCTACACTGTGCGGATATATTATATAGCGGATAGGACGCGGATGCAACACTATTTTTTCGCGGTCAACCTGTCATGACCATTGACGGCGGACTACCCTATCATGTATAATAAATAACAATATAAACACAAGATATATGGGCGTATGGTGTATATCCCTGAGGAGGTCGTGTGATGGCAATCGAATTCAGAAATGGCTGCTGTAAGGACGAAGAGGGGCGTGTGATGTTTGATCCCACGGTGTATCAGGACTGGCAGATCGGCGCGGCGGCAGAGAAGACTCTGCCGGGTGTGGAGGTATTCCGGGAGAAGCTGGGACTGCGGCCGGAGGAGCTGCTGCCCTACGGCAAGACGCCCAAACTGGATTTCCTGCGCATTATGGAGCGGCTGCACGACAGACCGGACGGGAAGTACATCGAGGTGACGGCCATCACGCCCACGCCGCTGGGTGAGGGCAAGTCCACCACGTCGCTGGGATTGATCGAAGGATTGGGACGGCTGGGAAAGAACGTGGGCGGCTGCTTGCGCCAGCCCTCCGGCGGGCCGACCATGAACGTAAAGGGGACGGCGGCCGGCGGCGGCAACGCGCTGCTGATTCCCATGACGGAGTTTTCGCTGGGGTTGACCGGCGACATCAACGACATCATGAACGCCCACAATCTGGCCATGACGGCGCTGAACGCCCGGATGCAGCACGAGCGGAACTACGACGACAAGAAGCTGGCCCAGCGGGGGCTGCGGCGGCTGGACATCGACCCGGAGCGGGTACAGTGGAGCTTTGTGCTGGACTTCTGCTGCCAGGCGCTGCGGAAAATGCGTATCGGCCTGGGCGAGGGAAAAATGGACGGCTATCCGATGGACACCTGCGCCAACATCGCCGTCAGCTCCGAGCTGATGGCGATATTGTCCGTGGCACGAGATCTGAGGGATCTGCGGCAGCGGATCGGCAGCATCGTGCTGGCCTATGACAGGCAGGGGAAGCCTGTGACCACGGAGGATCTGGAGGTGGCCGGGGCAATGACGGCGTGGATGCGGAACACCATCAACCCCACGCTGTGCTACACCGTGGAGCATCAGCCGGTGCTGATACACGCAGGGCCGTTTGCCAACATCGCCATTGGGCAGTCCTCCGTTATTGGCGACCGGTTGGGTCTGAAGCTGTTCGACTACCACGTGACGGAGTCCGGCTTTGCCGCAGACATCGGCTTTGAGAAGTTTTGGAATGTGAAGTGCCGCCTGTCCGGGCTGAAGCCGGATGTATCGGTGCTGGTGGCCACCGTCCGGGCACTGAAAATGCACGGCGGTGGGCCGGAGGTCGTGCCGGGGCGTCCGCTGCCGGAGGCGTATACAAAAGAGAATTTGTCCTTGCTGGAGGCCGGCTGCGCCAACCTGCTGCACCACGCGGAGACGGTGCGGAGGTCCGGCATCACACCGGTGGTGTGCATCAACAAGTTCTACACGGATACCGACGCGGAGCTGGCGCTGGTGCGGCGTATCTGCGCCGAGCACGGGCTGCGGTGCGCGGTGTCCGACCACTGGCGCTATGGCGGCGCAGGGGCGGAGGAGTTGGCCCGGACGGTGCTGGATGCCTGCGACGAGCCGTCGGAGTTGAAATTCCTCTATCCCGATGAGATGCCCCTGCGGCAGCGGGTGGAGCGCATTGCACGGGAGGTATACGGCGCGGAGGGCGTGGATTGGTCGCCGCTGGCACTGGAGAAGGCGGAGCGGTTCGAGAACGACCCCCAATACGCGGACTACTGCACCATGATGGTAAAAACACACCTGTCGCTGTCCCACGACCCGACGAAGAAGGGCGTGCCGACGGGATGGCGGCTGCCGGTGCGGGACGTGCTGGAATATAGCGGCGCACGGTTTTTGTGCCCAGTGGCGGGGACGATCTCCATGATGCCCGGTACAGGGTCTGACCCGGCCTACCGACGCATCGACGTGGACACCGACACCGGTGCGGTGCGAGGACTGTTCTAAGGAGGGCGTATGGACGATACAACGCGGTCTTGCCGGGAATTTACGGCGCTGCTCGGTTCGGATGCACCCGCGCCGGGGGGCGGCGGCGCGGCGGCTATGGCCGGTGCGCTGGGTGCGGCACTCTGTACGATGGTGGCATCACTGACCACGGGGAAAAAGAAGTACGCCGCCGTGGAAGGCGAGATACAGGAGCTGCTGGAAAGGTGTAAATCTTTACAGGAGAAGCTGCTGGATATGGTGGCGTCGGACGCGGAGGGCTTCCTGCCGCTGACGCAGGTCTATGGGATGGCCAAGGATGATCCGGCCCGCCCGGCAGCCTTGCAGGCGGCGTCGGAGACGGCCTGCGGCGCGCCGCTGCGGATGATGGAGCTGTGTCTGGAGGCGCTGGAAGCGGCGGAGCGGCTGGCGGACATCGGGTCACGGCTGGCGGTATCCGACGCGGGCTGCGCTGCGGCGCTGCTCCACGGCGGACTGCGGGCGGCATCGCTGAATGTGTATATCAACACGAAGGCCATGCCCGACCGCGATGCAGCGGAGGGCCTGAACCATCGGTGCGGTGCGCTGCTGCGCCGAGGCACGGCGCTGGCCGATGCGGTGTTTGACCGGGTAAAGCGGGAATTGACGACTCTGTAAAGGAGGAAATATTTACATGGCTGAACTGCTCTACGGGAAGCCTGCGGCGGATGCGCTGACGGCGGAGACACGGCGAAGAGCTGACATGCTGCGGGGAAAAGATGTGCTGCCGAAGCTGGTGATCCTGCGCTGCGGTGAAAACAAGGCCGACGGCGCGTACATACGCGGGGCGATGAAGCGCGGCGGGCTGTGCGGCGTGGATGTGGAGCTGCGGACGCTGGCGGAGAATGTGTCCGCCGACGGGTTGGCCCGGGCGTTAGAGGCAGTGAACAGCGACAACGGTATACATGGATGTCTGCTGCTGCGGCCGCTGCCGGGGCATCTGAAGGCCATGGAAAGCAAGCTGTGTGCATTGCTTGATCCGAAGAAGGATGTGGACGGAATGACGGTAGTCATCGAATATTGGACTAACATATTCTATTTCAAATACTAGTCGTAGGTCATTCTTATCTTCTAGAGGAGTT
>ENA-UEOI01000236-UEOI01000236.1-human-gut-metagenome-genome-assembly--contig:-NODE-236-length-66038-cov-12.943846_pt1 | contig 66038 bp, 49 predicted proteins | sample MGYA00242883_ERZ507882 | MGnify/ENA primary metagenome ERZ507882 (study PRJEB26167, sample SAMN06115502) | human gut metagenome | host: Homo sapiens | place: China:Chongqing | collected 2015-07-29...
GGAAACCATTCGAAGAGTGCAAAGGCAGAAGGGAGCTTGACTGCGACACCGACGGGTGGAGCAGGTACGAAAGTAGGACTTAGTGATCCGGTGGTATAAAGTGGGATTGCCATCGCTCAACGGATAAAAGCTACCCTGGGGATAACAGGCTTATCACTCCCAAGAGTTCACATCGACGGAGTGGTTTGGCACCTCGATGTCGGCTCATCGCATCCTGGGGCTGTAGCAGGTCCCAAGGGTTGGGCTGTTCGCCCATTAAAGCGGTACGCGAGCTGGGTTCAGAACGTCGTGAGACAGTTCGGTCCCTATCCGGCGCGGGCGGAGGATATTTGAGAGGAGCTGTCCTTAGTACGAGAGGACCGGGATGGACGGACCACTGGTGTATCTGTTGTCGACCAACGGCATGGCAGAGTAGCCAAGTCTGGAAGGGATAAACGCTGAAGGCATCTAAGCGTGAAGCCCCCCTCAAGATGAGATATCCCTCCTTCGGGAGTAAGACCCCTTGAAGACTACAAGGTAGATAGGGCAGAGGTGGAAGTGTGGCAACACATGGAGCTGACTGTTACTAATAGGTCGAGGGCTTGATTAAAAAGCGGTTAAATCTGTATGAAGTTTTGAAAGTACAAACATTTCATGAATAAGAAGTTAGCAGCGTACTTGTCTACGTTGTTTTCTCATATAGGGGATTGGTCAAATGGTATGATAGGGGTCTCCAAAACCTTTGGTGGGAGTTCGATTCTCTCATCCCCTGTTCTTTAAAAACACCTGTTTAGGTGTTTTTTTATTTATAGTAATTTAAATTAAATTTTTATAGAGGAGAATATATATGAGAAAAACAAGTAACAGCGTGCTTTCGCAATATCGGGGTGCGTTAATGGGAATATCCATCATATTGATTATAGTTTTTCATTTTACGGATGACTGTCATTATTACTCCTATCATTTTAGTGGCTGGATTTCCTTCTTTTGGAGATATATTTCATCATCAAGTGTGGATGCTTTTTTATTCTTTTCTGGTCTGGGATTATATTATTCCATGAAAAAAAGATCAGATGTTAGAAGCTTTTACATAAGAAGATTAAAAAGAATCCTGATTCCTTATTGCATCGTAGCCGTACCCTCTTATATTTTACTGGATGTCTGTGTAGATAAAACAGGATGGGGAGAAGCCATAAAAGACTTCACATTTATCACATTTTTCAGTGATGGAGACAGGCTTTACTGGTATATTGGCCTTATGCTGTTATGCTATCTGATTTATCCCTATATTTTTCAGATTGTGGATAGCGCACGAGACGCAATAGATGGAGAGATCCGTCTGCTTTCTATTGTAAGTGCTATTACAGTATTAGCACTTGTAATTGCATTATATGAGAAAGATATGTTTGGAAATGTGAATATTGCTTTGCTTCGTCTGCCTGTTTTTATAGCGGGCTGTTTTTATGGCAGATCCAGCTATGAAAAAAGGGAAAGTTATTGGAAATGGTTGATTCTTTTTGCGTTATCCGGCTATTTGCTCACCATGCTTCCAAGTGGATCTCCTATTTTTGCAAGGTATGTGACCGGGATTTTTAATATCTCATGTTGTGCTGGAATTGCCTGGATCTTTTCCCAGTTATCTATGCGCCCGGTTATAAGAATACTGGAATGGTTTGGTGCTCATTCGCTGGAATTGTATCTGGTACATGTTACCATACGAAAATTTATGAAGGGAGCAGCATTTCATACATGCCATCTGCGTTACGAACTGGTGCTGGTATGCAGTTCCATTGTGATTGCATGGATACTTCAGATCCTTGTCCGGTATATAACAGATCATTTGCTTAAGGAAAAGAGGTAAGACATATGACCCTACAGCAGTTACATCAGGTAATTACGATTGCAGAAAGCCGTTCCATGAACGAAGCATCCCGAAAATTGTTTGTCTCACAGCCCAATCTGTCTGCGGTTGTGCGCGAACTGGAAGAAGAAGCAGGAATCACCATTTTTATCCGGTCCAACCGCGGAATCGTGCTTACACCAGAGGGAGAGGAATTTATCGGATATGCCAAGCAGGTCGTGGAGCAGTATCATTTGCTGGAATCCCGTTATATTTCGTCTGCATCCAAAAAAAAATTTTCCGTGTCTATGCAGCATTATACCTTTGCGGTCAAGGCATTTGTGGAAGTGGTCAAGGCGGTGGGAATGGAAGAATATGAATTTGCCGTGCATGAGACACAGACGAATCAGGTAATCGAAAATGTGCGTAACATGAAAAGTGAGCTGGGGATTCTTTTCCTGAGCAAATTTAATGAAGCAGTACTCCAGAAACTTTTCAAGGAAAATGATGTGATTTTTGAAGAACTGTTTACCTGTGACACCTATGTATATCTGTGGAAAGGACATCCGCTGGCACAAAGGGATGTAATTTCCATGAAAGAACTGCAGGAATATCCATGTCTTGTGTTCGAACAGGGGAAAAATAATTCCTTTTATTTTGCCGAAGAGATGAAAAGTACCTATGAATATAAGAAGATGATCCATGCGGATGACCGGGCGACCATGCTGAATCTGATGGTTGGGCTGAATGGTTATACGCTCTGTTCCGGGATTATCTGTGAAGAATTAAACGGAAATGATTATGCGGCAGTGCCGCTGGCAGAGAGCGAAAAGATGCGGATTGGCTATATCCGGCACAAGGGGATAAAGGTCAGTCCGATCGGAGAATTATATGTGGATATTCTGAAAAAAAGTGGGAAACCACTTTGATAAAAATAGTTTTCATCAAAAAATGCTTGTTTTGGTGATTGGAAAGGCAATTTTTTGGAGAAATTGCATAAGATAGCAGGTATAAATATAAATACACGAAAAAAAACGGTAAGAATTTGATGGAAACGGTTGCGCGATTACCGTCATTATGCAGGAAAAACCGGAGAAATGCGAAGTTTGCATAACTTTGACAGATGAGAAAAAAAGTGGCATAATCTTTTCTAAACTTGGGGATGATAATAAAAGTATGTTGTTTAAAGGTAGAAAGAGGTGTTGGATTATGTATGAAACTGTTAAAGTAATTCGGTTATCAGATATGGATGAAGTTAAGGATTTTGTACGTGCAGCAGGTGGTTGTGATTTTGATATTGATGTAAAATGCGACAGAACATTCATTGATGCAAAGTCATTGCTTGGTATGATTGGACTTGGCGTAAAAAAGAATCTTCAGGTTTGCTACGGTGGAAAGAATGAAAATTTCGAAAACGTAGTTGCTAAATTTGCAGTGGCATAATACAATTATTATATCGTGACTATGGAACTTTAAGTCCCGCTCCGTATTCCGGAGCGGGGCTTTTTATTGTAAAATAATGGAACAAATAAAAACCCGCTTCATACAACAGGAAAATACCCGCGGGAGAAAGGAGGTGTACATGCAGGAATTACATATCTCTGTGAGAAATCTGGTAGAGTTTATTTTCCGGGCAGGAGATATCGATAATCGTGCCGGAAAGCTGGCGAGTGCAGAGGCCATGATGGAAGGCAGCCGTATCCACCGGAAAATTCAAAAAAGCATGGACACCTCCTACCAGGCGGAAGTACCGCTGAAAATTGAATGGAAAGCCAACGATTACGTACTGGTCGTGGAAGGACGTGCAGACGGAATCGTCTATGGAAAATTTCAGCCGGATCTGCCGGCTGCGACGGAGTCTGTGCTGCAACCGGAGATGGAGTTTGCGGCGGAAATCCCTCCGGAAGAAGAAATCAGCTTCATCGATGAGATCAAGGGTGTATATAGAAACGTTGCGGCAATGGAACAGCCGGTCTACGTGCATAAAGCCCAGGCAATGTGCTATGCGTATATCTATGCGAAACAGAACCGTCTGGAGCGGATCGGCGTGCAGATGACCTACTGCAATCTGGATACGGAAGAAATTCGGTATTTCCGGGAAATTTATACATTTGAGACACTGACCGTGTGGTTTACGCATCTGATCGAAGATTACCGGAAATGGGCAGACTGGCAGATCGCATGGAAAAAACAGCGGCAGGAGAGTATTCATACACTTGAGTTTCCATTTCCCTACCGGCAGGGACAAAAGAAGCTGGTTGCAGATGTTTACCGCACCATTCTGCGGGGGAAGAACCTGTTTATCGAGGCACCGACCGGAGTGGGCAAAACAATTTCCACAATCTTTCCGGCGGTAAAAGCAGTGGGAGAAGGGCTGGCAGACCGGATCTTTTATCTCACGGCAAAGACCATCACAGCAACTGTGGCAAAAGAAACGTTTGCACTGCTGGAAGAACAGGGCTATCGTGCCAAAGTGATCCAGATCACAGCAAAAGAAAAACTCTGCCTGTGTGAAGAGATGGACTGCAACCCGGTAAACTGTCCATATGCAAAGGGGCATTTTGACCGGGTGAACGATGCGGTGTTTGATCTCTTGCAGAAATCCAACCTGTTTACCAGAGAGGAGATTTTAGCGCAGGCGAAAGAATATCAGGTGTGCCCGTTTGAGATGAGTCTGGATGTGGCAACCTGGGCGGACAATATTGTCTGTGATTACAATTACGTATTCGATCCGAATGTATATCTGAAACGCTTTTTTCAGGAGGGGATAAAGGGAGACTATCTGTTCCTGGTGGATGAGGCACATAACCTCGTGGATCGCAGCAGGGAGATGTACAGTGCCGATCTGTACAAAGAAGACGTGCTTGCAGTGAAGCGGATCATGAAAGCGCACAGCCGTACAATCTGCCGTATCCTGGACAAATGCAACAAAGCCATGCTGGAAATGAAACGTGAGTGTGAGCACTACCAGATTCTGGACAGTGTGGGAACGTTGACCTTCCACCTTATGCGGCTGGCCTCCCAGATGGATGAATTTTTGGAAAAACCGCGGGAATTTCCGGAGAAGAAAACGGTGCTGGATTTTTACTTTGCGCTGCGCAATTTCCTGAATATCTATGATCTGGTGGATGACCATTACGTGATCTACAGCCAGATGACGGAGGAAGGCCAGTTCCGGATCCGGCTCTTTTGCGTAGATCCGTCGGTCAATCTGCAGAAATGCATCGATAAAAGCAATTCCACGATCTTTTTCTCCGCAACGCTCCTGCCGATCGGATACTACAAGCGGCTACTTTCCACGGACGAGGATAACTATGCCATTTATGCGCAGAGTACGTTTGCCCAGACACAGAGACTTCTCGCATTTGGCCGGGATGTGAGCACAAAATATACGCGGAGGAACAGAAAAGAATACGAAAAAATCGCGGACTATATCGGTGCAGTCACAGAAGCACAGCAGGGAAATTACATGGTGTTTTTCCCGTCTTACCGGCTGATGCAGGATGTATATGAGGTCTTTGCCGGGAAGGCAGCCGATTCGTGCGAGATTCTGATGCAGCATAGTAATATGAAAGAACACGAAAGAGAAGCGTTTTTGGAAGAATTTGAAAAAGAGCGCCAGGGGACACTCGTTGCGTTCTGTGTGATGGGTGGAATTTTCGGGGAAGGCATTGATCTGAAAAACGACCGGCTGATCGGTGCCATCATCGTGGGAACCGGACTTCCGCAGGTCAGCGATGAACGTGAAATTTTAAAGAATTATTATGATGAGCGGGGATTGTCCGGATTTGACTATGCGTTCCGCTATCCGGGAATGAACAAAGTCCTGCAGGCAGCAGGGCGCGTGATCAGGACCAGCGAGGACCGCGGCGTGATCCTTCTGCTGGATGAACGTTTCCTGCAGCGCGAATACGGAGCGCTTTTTCCGAGAGAATGGGAAAAGAGAAGCGTCTGTGGTCTGCCGCAGCTGCGGGAAGAAGTGAGCCGGTTCTGGTCAGACGTCCGGGAGGAGCTTTAAAAACTCTTCGGTGGAGGCAGAAACCGGAAGGGTAGGGTTTAACGAAGCCACCAGCTGCCGCTGCGGTATCGTTTCCTGCGTGCGGACGAGAAAGAGATCCTCCGGCTTGTGTTTCAGACAAAAATCCGGGATAAAAGCAATTCCAAGACCGATGCGAGCCATGTCAATGAGCAGATCGTTGCTGCTGAGCTCTACCTGAGGCAGCAGTTCCAGCTGATGCTGCAGGAAAATGTGGTGCAGAAATTCACTTGTCGTGCTCTTGCGGTCTAACATCATGAGCGGATAGGTGCCAAGCTCCGAGAAAGGAACGATGCGGTCCGCCAGATCAAAATATGCAGGATTGGCGACGAATACATCCGAGAAAGAGCCAACCGTTTTCTGAATATAGGAAGGATTCAGATGCGGGTTTGGAAAATTTGTGATAATCAGATCTACCCGGCGCTGCTCTAACAGGTCTACACAGCCTATCGAGCTGGCATTGGTGATTTTAATCGGAACATCCGGGAATTTCCGATGGAATTTCTGCAGATACGGCAGAAGAAAATAGCGGCAGATCGTGTCGCTGGCACCGATATGCAGCTGTCCTAAACCAAGAGAGCCGGATTCTAAAAGCTGGCTTTCGCCGCGTGAGATCAGATTCATGGCAGGTTCCACATGTTTTAGCAGCAGAGCACCGGCAGGAGTCAGCTGCACTTTTTTTGTGCTGCGGATAAAAAGCGGCTGTCCCAGCTTGCGCTCTAATGTTTTGATAGACTGGCTGACCGCTGACTGGGAGATAAAAAGCTTCTTACTTGCATCCGAAAATGAGAGAGAGCTTGCAACATAATAGAAAACCTTGTATAATTCATAATTGATATCCATCGATCATATCCTCAGTAGTATAGTATAGTATAGTATAGGATATATTATATACCTTTCACAAAGGAGAGAAAAGGAGATTATCATGAAAAAGGGAATTTTGAAAACCTTATGCGGATTGATGGCGGCACTCATGCTACTTGTATTCGCAGGAACACCCGTTACAACTCAGGCAGCAAAACTGCCATATTACATTAAAATCAATCGTCAGCAGAACTGTGTGACCGTATATGCACTTGATTCCAAAGGCAAATATACCAAACCGGTCAAAGCATTTGCCTGCTCGGTCGGTGTCAACAATGCCACCCCGACAGGAACATTTTCGATTCCGGCAAAATACCGCTGGCATACACTTATGGGCGGTGTGTACGGACAGTATTGCAGCCGTATTCACGGTGGTGTGCTGTTCCACTCTGTTTTTTACAGTTCACAGGACCCGAGCAAGCTGGCATACAATTCTTATAACCGTCTGGGACAGACGGCATCCCACGGATGTGTCCGTCTGAATGTGGAAGATGCCAAGTGGATCTATGACAACTGCCCGGTAGGAACCAAAGTAACCATCTATGACAGCAAAGATCCGGGACCATTGGGCAAGCCTACCCCGATCCGTATTGATGTAAACAGTCCGTACCGCGGATGGGATCCGACCGATCCGGATCCGAGAAATCCATGGCTGAAACTTCGCCCGACGATTAAGGGAATTGCGAATAAAACCATCGAGAGAACAAACAGCAAAGTAGATCTGAAAAAGGGTGTGAAAGCTACCGATTACAGAGGTAAGACACTTAAATTTACCGTTTCCGGAAAAGTCAATGCGGCAAAGACCGGAAAATATAAGATTACATACACCGCAAAAGATGCCAAAGGAAGCAAGACCAAAAAGAGCATCATAATTACCGTAAAAGATACGAAAGCACCATCCATCAGCCTGAAGCGAAAGACACTGACCTACAATAAAGCCGTTTCCAAAGAAAAACTGGTTTCTGCAATTAAGGCAGATGTAGTGGCAAAAGATCTGGGGAAGAAACTTGTTTCAAAATATGTTTTCGTAAATACCCAGGAAGTACAGAAAGCAGTTACTGCCATGAAAAACAAAAAGTACGGAACTTACAGTGTGACCGTATATGCCAAAGATACGGCAGGAAATAAATCCAGAAAGCTGAAAGTAAAGATTAATTTTGTAAATCCAAACCCGGGTACCGATCAGCCGGATCAGCCGGAACCGGACACTCCGGGCGTTGTAACGGACAGTGCAATTACCGTACAGTAATTTCATAAGAACAGGTAATAGATATCGTAAGCGATATTAATTTTACTTAATTGTCAACCCATGATACAATAACATAAAGATCAATAGAATGCCCCCAAATGCAGGGGGCATTCCGTTTCGCAAAAGAAGGAGGTAAATCCAATGGGCAATGTACGTCGTGTGTACGTAGAAAAGAAACCGGATTTTGCCGTAAAGGCAAAAGAATTAAAACATGAGGTAAAGCATTATCTCGGAATCGCTGCAGATCAGGTGCGTGTTCTGATCCGTTATGATGTGGAAAATGTATCGGATGCCACTTACCAGAAGGCATTGCAGACGGTATTTTCCGAGCCACCAGTGGATGATATTTATGAGGAGAACTTTGACGCAGAAGGCGGAAACGTATTTTCCGTAGAATTCCTGCCGGGACAGTTCGACCAGAGAGCGGATTCCGCAGAGCAGTGCGTGAAGCTTTTAAATGAGGATGAGGAGCCGATCATCCGTAGCGCGACGACCTATGTGATCAAGGGTGACATCACAGAGGATGAGTTAGAGGCGATCAAAAAGTATTGTATCAATCCGGTAGATTCCCGTGAGACCGGTATGGACAAGCCGGATACCCTCGTACAGAATTTCGATGAGCCGGCAGACGTGGCAGTTTTCGACGGATTTATCGACATGGCAGAAGCACACTTAAAGGAACTGTACAGCTCTTTAAATCTTGCCATGACCTTTAAGGATTTCTTACATATCCAGAATTACTTCAAAAATACCGAGAAGCGGAATCCGTCCGTGACAGAGATCCGCGTGCTTGATACTTACTGGAGTGACCATTGCCGTCATACCACCTTCTCGACAGAACTGAAAAATGTGAAGTTTGATGAAGGATTTTACCAGGCACCAATCAAAAAGACTTACGAAGAATATCTGGATACCCACAAGAAACTGTATGCGGGACGCGATGACAAGTTTGTCTGCCTGATGGATCTGGCACTGCTTGCCATGAAACGTCTGAAAAAAGAAGGAAAACTTGCAGATCAGGAAGAATCTGACGAGATCAATGCATGTTCCATCGTGGTACCGGTGGAAGTAGATGGAAAGACCGAAGAGTGGCTTGTAAACTTTAAGAACGAGACACATAACCATCCGACCGAGATTGAGCCGTTCGGTGGTGCTGCTACCTGTTTAGGCGGAGCCATCCGTGATCCGCTTTCCGGAAGAACTTATGTCTACCAGGCAATGCGTGTGACCGGAGCAGCAGATCCAACCGTATCCGTAAAAGATACGATTGAGGGTAAGCTGCCACAGAAGAAGATCGTGCGTGAGGCTGCCAGAGGTTATAGCTCCTATGGAAACCAGATCGGATTGGCAACCGGATATGTCAAAGAGGTTTACCATCCGGATTATGTGGCAAAACGTATGGAGATCGGTGCTGTCATGGGTGCCGCACCGAGACGTGCCGTGCAGAGACTGACCTCTGATCCGGGAGATAAGATTATCCTTCTGGGCGGACGTACCGGACGTGACGGTATCGGTGGAGCAACCGGATCTTCCAAGGCACATAACACACAGTCTACGTCTGTATGTGGTGCCGAGGTACAGAAAGGTAATGCACCGACTGAGCGTAAACTGCAGCGCCTGTTCCGCAGAGAAGAAGTCAGCCATATTATCAAAAAATGTAACGATTTCGGTGCCGGCGGTGTATCGGTAGCCATCGGTGAGCTTGCAGACGGACTGCGCGTGAATCTGGACAAAGTACCGAAGAAATATGCCGGTCTGGATGGAACGGAGATTGCAATCTCCGAGTCTCAGGAGCGTATGGCAGTCGTTGTCGCTCCGCAGGATGTCGAGCAGTTCCTTGCTTATGCAAAAGAAGAAAACCTTGAAGCAACCGAGGTGGCAGTTGTTACCGAGGAGCCGAGACTGATCTTAGAGTGGAGAGGAAAAGACATTGTCAATATTTCCCGTGCATTCCTCGATACCAACGGTGCGCATCAGGAAGCAGATGTCGAAGTCGAGATGCCAAAAGAGGAAGACAACTTCTTTAAAAAGATCGAACTTCCGAAAGTTGCAGATGCATTACAGAAAAACGATAACAAAGCGGCATGGCTTGCCATGCTTGCGGATCTTAATGTATGTTCCCAGAAGGGACTTGTCGAGATGTTTGACGGTTCTATCGGTGCGGGAAGTGTCTACATGCCATACGGCGGTCGCTATCAGCTGACCGAGACACAGAGCATGGTTGCCAAACTTCCGGTTCTGAAAGGAAAATGCGATACCGTAACCATGATGTCCTACGGATTTGATCCGTACTTATCCTCCTGGAGTCCATACCACGGATCGGTATATGCCGTACTGGAATCCCTTTCCCGTATCGTGACCGCCGGTGGTGACTACAAGAAAGTACGCTTCACCTTCCAGGAGTATTTCCGCAGAATGAGTGAAGATCCAAAGAGATGGAGTCAGCCGTTTGCAGCACTGCTCGGTGCATTTGATGCACAGATCGGTTTTGGTCTGCCGTCCATCGGTGGAAAAGATTCCATGTCCGGAACCTTTAACGAGATTGACGTACCTCCGACACTTGTTTCCTTTGCGGTCGATGTGGCAAGAGAAAAAGATGTCATCACACCAGAGTTGAAAGAAGCAGGAGATAAGCTGGTACTCTTTACCATCGAAAAGAACGAATATGATCTGCCGGTATACGAGCAGGTAATGAAGCTGTACGATAAGATCCATGAACTGATTGGCAAGGGCGCAATCCGCAGTGCCTACGCACTGGACGGAAAAGGTCTGGCAGCAGCAGTCAGCAAGATGGCATTTGGTAACAAACTGGGTGTAACAATTGCCGATGATGTCACTGCAGAAACCTTATTTGCACCGGGATTCGGTAATATCGTAGCAGAAGTAAAAGAAGAGTTTCTTCCTATTATAAAAGAAGCATCCGCAGTCGTTGTCGGAGAAGTGAACGACGCACAGAAATTCGTATACAAAGACATGGCTCTTTCCATGGATGAGGCACTTGATGCATGGCAGGGAACACTCGAGCGTGTATTCCCAACCCGCGCAACCGAGGATAAAGAAAAAGTACAGAGTGACGTATACGATACGAAGAACATCTATGTATGCAGAAACAAAGTCGCAAAGCCGACCGTATTCATTCCGGTATTCCCTGGAACAAACTGTGAGTACGACAGTGCGAAAGCGTTTGAGCGTGCAGGTGCCAATACAATTGTAAAAGTATTCAAGAATCTGAGTGCAGCAGACATCCGTGATTCTGTCGATGAATTTGTCAAGGCAATCGATCAGTCACAGATCATCATGTTCCCGGGTGGATTCTCCGCAGGAGATGAACCGGAAGGATCTGCAAAGTTCTTTGCAACAGCATTCCGGAATGCAAAGATGACCGAGGCAGTAAGCAGACTGCTGTCAGAACGTGACGGACTGGCACTTGGTATCTGCAACGGATTCCAGGCACTGATCAAACTGGGACTTGTTCCTTACGGACAGATCCAGGCACAGAGTGCGGATTCCCCGACACTGACCTACAACACCATCAACCGCCACATCAGCAAGATGGTATACACCAAGGTGGTAACCAATAAATCCCCATGGCTGCAGCAGGCAAAGCTTGGTGCAACATACTGCAATCCGGCATCCCATGGAGAGGGACGTTTCGTAGCTCCGAAGGAATGGCTGGACAAGCTTTTTGCAAACGGACAGGTTGCCACCCAGTATGTCAATGAAGCCGGCGAGCCAACCATGGATGAAGAGTGGAATGTCAATGGTTCGTACATGGCGATCGAGGGTATCACCAGTCCGGATGGACGTGTACTCGGAAAGATGGCACACAGCGAGCGCCGTGGTGAGGCCGTTGCCATGAACATCTACGGAGAGCAGGATATGAAGATCTTCGAATCCGGAGTTGCTTACTTTAAATAGAATTGTTTATCTTCACGCGTAGTTTCACTCGAACTACGCGTGAAATAGTTTTAATAATAGAAAAAAGTGAAAAAACTCTTAAATGCTTAAGAAAATATTAAAGAATTTTTTCAATAAAATGTAATTTTGGTGTTGCAAAGATACAATACTTGGTGTATGATTGTCACGTAGAGTAGTTAAAAGAGTACTATAAATAGTACGACAAGTGATGAACTACTATCGAGGCTATGGAAACTGGAACTTGTTCCAGACAGACCTTACAATTACAGATACATATTAGAAATATAAGTCATCGGAACCTCAGCTTGCTGATCTTGATGCTGGACAATCAACGTTGATATCACACTCTACGCCGACGTCTGATGTGCGAAAGTTTCTGGTCATTTATGATTTGTGTGTCTGTAGATGAAACTGACGATGGACTTAACAGTAAGACCGAGGAGGTCAGTGGAGGCAATTAGCGAGAACATTGGACTGGAAAAATCGTCCGCAGCGGTTTGGAAGAGAAGATGAAGGAACTTAAACGTGCAGGGTTAAACGAGTAGAAGAGATGGAAGTTAGTCAAAAAGAAAGAGAGGAAAAAACATGAAATCAAGCAAAAAAGTGTTAGCTTTTGCTCTCGCTGCAGCTATGGTTGTAACAGCAGTTCCTGCTACAAACGCACAGGCAGCTTCTACAGCAAAGCTTAGCGCAACAAAAGCCACAGTTTATTCTGAGGGCTACAAGACAGTTACAGTTAAAACTCCAAAGTCTTGGAAGTCTGTTAAAGTAACTGCAACAAGCAACAAGAAGTCTGTTGCAAAAGTTAAGAAGACAGCAGCAAAGAAGATCAAGGTTACAGGTGTTAAGCCAGGTACCGCTAAAGTTACGGTTAAGGTAACTTACAAGACTTCTACAAAGAAGAGTGCTAAGGCAAAGACAAAGAAACTTACTTACACAATGAAAGTTGCTAAGGCAAGCGTTGCTTTATCTGGAAATTCAGCAGTAGCAGTTGGAAGCACAACTAAGTTAACAACAACTAAGAAGGCTTCTTCAAGAGCTAAGATCACTTACACGTCCAGTGATGAAACAATCGCAACAGTTTCTGAAGACGGAACTGTAAAGGGTGTTAAGGCTGGTAAGGCTACAATCACAGCTAAGCTTACAATTGGTAAAGATACAGCTACAGCTACTCAGGAAGTAGAAGTAAAGAACTATGTTCTTTCTACAGTAGCACAGAACAAGTTAACAGAGCTTACAGCTACTGTCGCTGGTGATACAAAGAACCTTAAGGTAACTGATTTCGCAATCAAGAGTGAAGCAACAAACGTTGTTTACCCAGTATCTAAGGTAACGGTTGATTCTAAGGACGCTTCTAAGGTTACATTAACTCTGTTCAGTGAGTTAAAGGATGCAGCTACATATGATGTGACTCTTGATGGAATCACAAAAACATTCGTAGCTTCTGACGGAAAGGTTGCTTCTATCGGTCTTGATACACCGACTGTTCCATATGCTACTGAAACAGAAGTTAAGTTAGTATCTAAAGATGCTAATGGTGTTGTATTAAAAGAAATGAAGACAACTGATGCTGATGCTAACTACAGTTTCACAATTGATCCTAAGGGAAATGGATATACAAACGGTTCCAAATTATACTTAAATAAGGTTGGTGACACCGCTGAGGCAACAATTGAGTATAAGACTGGAAAGTATGATCAAAACGGTAAAGCCGAAGGAAATATTGGACCAAACAAAGTTACAATTACTGCTGTTGATCAGGCTGCTGTAAATGGTTTTGCTGTAAGAATTGATGCTACTGGTAAAAAATTTGATAAAGCAAAAGATACCAATAAGATTGCAAAGGGTGAAACAAAAGCTGCTTATATCAAAATTACCGATGCAAATGGAAAAGAAGTTTCTGATTATTATAAATATTCAGTAGAGACTTCTGATAAAACAACATTAATGGTTTCTGGCTCTCTTGCTTCTGATCCTCATTATGTTACAATTACAGCTGTAAAAAATGGTGCTGCATACCTTCTGATTAAGAAAGACAATAAGGTTGTTGGATCTGTAGCTATTGATGTTGTAGCAGAGAGAACTGTTGCAACACTTGAACTTGACAAGTATAGTGTAACAGTTTCTAAGTCCCCAGTCTTAAAGAATGCAATTCCTGTTAAGGCAACTGTTAAGGATCAGTATGGTGATGACATTGATGCAACTCTTACAGTAGAGTGCTTATCTACAGACGTAAAGGATTTAAAGGCTGCAAATGTAACTAGTGATATTTATTATACTTATGATGGAAAGAAAACTGTAACATTTAATTACACAGCCGATGCTGGTAACTATGTTTATAAGATTTCTTATAAGAAAGATGGCAAAGAAGTAGTTGCAAAGACTGTTTCTGTTGCAGTAAAGACTGTAGATCCATCTAAGGTAAATGGTTGGAGAATTGATGTCAACAACGTAGATCTTAAAGTTGACAAAGACAATAAGGATGCTAAGAATGTTGTAATCAAGGTTATCGGAACAAACGATGGTGTTGATGCTAAAGAAGCAACAATTAAGTCTTGCGAAGTAAAAGACAAAGATGGTAAGACAGTAACAACTACACCTAGTGGTTCTGCTATTGTAGTCAAAGCAGTAACAACTGCAAATACTGGTTCTGCTATTGTAGCAACAAAGGTTCTTCCTGTTGGAACGTACTCTGTAAAAGCAACTGTAACCGGTACTGATGGAAAAGATGTTATTCTTACAACTTCTTTCACTGTAAAAGATACACAGGCTGTAACATCTGTATCCGTACCAAAGAACAGTGTTTCTGCTTCAACAGTTGAAGAAGCATTACAGAAAGCTATTACTGTAACATATGGCGATAAGACATATGGAAAGGCTGGAAACGCTAAGAATGATGACATTATCATTACAAAGGTAACTGGTATCAGCAATGTTCAGGGTGCATTTGATACAACTGGAAAAGATAAGAAAAAGCCAGCTAGCCTTAGTAAGGGTGAATATTTCACGGAAACAAAAGCAACAGTAAAGATTGAAGTTGACCCTGATGTTTTCGTAGTTACAGAAGTTTCTGTACCAGGAGCAATTACAATCGAGTAATATAGTATTTTGATTATTACTTAAAACAATTTGAAAAGAGCTGCTGTACTTGCTGATCTAATTCAGCGGTACACAGCTCTTTTCATTTTAATATAATATTATTTTAGGAGGTAATATGCCTAAAGAAAAATTAAATAATGCTCAAAAACGAGAATTAGGAAGAAAAAATCCTCGTGGAGAAGAGATCTCAAAAATTGCTCATGATCTTGGTGTGTCAAAGTCAACTGTTTATAGAGGGAAAAAAGAAGGAATATTACAAAATCAAAAAGAGGATCTGATACAGGGACTTTTAGATGGAAGTTTAAATCTTGCAGTAAAGTTCAAAAATGTAAATGAAAAATAATTTGAAGATCATATTTCAGCACGATACAAAATGGTATCGATCTATAAAATTTTGGCCGTGCAAGGCACGACCGAAAGAACTTGTACAATAGATAAATTTCATTTATCTCAGACTATAGAAACAAAATATACCCAAATCAAACAACTGAATCAATCCCTGTCATCAACCGAGCAAAACCTTTTAATAAAAGAACTCCATAGAGACTGTGACTATTATAACACTCTTTCCGATATAAAAGAAACAATTACCATAGGCTTAATGGGGTTTCCACTCTTGCTTTCTATTTATAGTTTGTGGGTTGATAGAAATGGAATTAAATTTTCTGATTATACGTCAACTCTTAAGTATATTTTGGTTTTTAATATTTTCTGTCTCTTTATCTTCGTTATAACATCAACCTTAAAAAATCACTGGGTAAATAATGCAAAATATCTGCTGGATATTTTGGGAGATGAATAAAATGGACTATCCGCTGTTTAAACGATGCTCATCTACAGATTCTCTCTTCATTTCATATGCAACTAACTGTTTCAAAATTTTCCGTTATATCTCTACTGGGATTTGATATTCTGCTGATACTAAATTTTAGTTTGCACTATTTCTCTTTTACATAAAATATTTTTAGTTGTCGCAAATCATAAATTAAATCATCATATATTCCGTACATTATCCCTTCAATGAATGGAATCAAGGTATAAACTGCAACAAATATAAATATACAATACACCAATAATAATATAACATTACTAGCTCCTACATTAGATGAAGTAAATAGTTGTTGAATAATGTATATTGTGATTGGTACAATTAATACACTGAGAGCTTTAACAGGTTTTTTGATTGGCAAAAACAGATTAGCATCCTGTTTGGCTTGCTTAGTTTCATCAATCAATAAGTCAATTTTTTGAGTGGTGATTGGCAAATTATTTTCTTTAAATAAATCAAGTAAAATATTCATTCTGTCTGTTGAATATTCTTTACTGTTTTGTATTAATACAGACAGGTCTCTGGTATCTGACAAACTTTTGTGCAGAAAAATTATTATGAATATGCTACCAATAAGTAATGTAATTCCAAATGCCAACTCACATTTTGCTATTTTAAAACAACAACCTATTATAATCATCAAAAAACCTATTATTACAATTATTTTTTGATAAAACGGTAACTTTCGAAAAGTAATGGTTGATTTTAACTGTTTATGTTTCTTTTTGTAACTAAGCATAAAAGTACTAAATCTCATGTTGTGTCCACCTCATAAAAAAAAGAGGTTGCTTCGACAGCCTCTTTTTATAAAATGTAATTATTTTAATGTAATTGCCCGAGAATTAGAGTTTCCGGGTTTATGGGGTCAGCCCCATAAATTCTAAACTTACATGGTCTTATTTTAAAATTAGGTGATATCCCTCCTGAAATAAGACTACAACTTCGTGCGGTCGCGCTGCTGAGAATCTGCAGTTAATTCCGATTCGGCACAATCGGGTAGGCAGATACATCAAAAATAAAATGCGGTTAGTACCTACCACAATGTGCCGTTGGACAAAAATTTACCTTATACATTCAATTTTACACCTCTATCGGGATTTGATATCCGGCCGCAGACATTTCTTTTTCAAATTCTTCTACAGAAAGATTCAGTTTCTGGGCTCCACGCACAATTCCATAATCACCTTCCTGTACGGACATAAATACTTCTTTTTTACGACCTTCTGCAAGTCCTTCCTCCCGGCCTTCCTCGCGGAGAACATCTTCATATTTCTTTTCATCAAATTCCGTAAGACACATATCACACACCTCCCTGCGATGCTGTTCCAAAAAATCTCTGAGAATATTTTCCTCTATGCATTCCCTGACGGCAAGATCAATGGCTTCTTTTAATTCCATGGACTCCCGGTATCTTTTGATCTTTGCAACAAAGACCGCGTATTCATACAGTACGTGGCAGCTGTCCATGATGGACTGATTTTTCCCGCTGTTTATGTTAATCATTGTGGCTGTCCATTCATATTCACCAGCTCCGGTATCTGTTTCAAAGGCATCCGACAACCGCAGAGTCCTTCTTTCTTCTTCCATATCTTTTTCGCTTCCGTTGTAAAATACAATGTAATGGGGACGCGGAATTTTCAACAGATGCTTGCTGTACAGCCGCTCGGATCGTTGAATCAGTTTCCGGTACAGATCCGCATAATACAAAAATCCCCGGAGCGGCATATTCGGGTTATAAGAACTCTGATGTTCATAAAGGCTCAATGTTTTGTCAACAAGAAATGAAACATCATTTTTGTATTTCATGTAAATGACATCTTCCAGAGTTGTGTATTCCAGATCATCCGGATTGGTATATGAGGTATGGTTTACCGCATTATAAAGACTCAGGGCATTTTCTTTGTTTTCGCCAAACAGTTTCCGGAATACGGTGTCCTTATATTTTTTATTTACATGAATGTCATCATTTGTTTTTGTCATTGACTGTCGGGATTCCTTTCGTTAAAATCCTTTGTTTATCTACCTATATTATAGCATATGGCACAAGGATTACAACTGAAACAATTTGTCACTTATCTGTCTCTTATGTGTTAATTGTGTGTTACTTGTAGTGCTAATATTGCATTAAACCTTTTTCACAAATCCAGTATTTCCAACACTTCCACGCAAAATACCATCCATATTTCCGGTTAAGGTAACTTACAAGACTTCTACAAAGAAGAATGCTAAGACTCAGACAAAGAAGCTTACTTACACAATGAAAGTTGCTAAGGCAAGCGTTGCTTTATCTGGAGAGTCAGCAGTAGCAGTTGGAAGCACAACTAAGTTAACAACAACTAAGAAGGCTTCTTCAAGAGCTAAGATCACTTACACATCCAGTGATGAGACAATCGCAACAGTTTCTGAAGACGGAACTGTAAAGGGTGTTAAGGCTGGTAAGGCTACAATCAAAGCTACACTTAAGATTGGTAAAGATACAGCTACCGCTACTCAGGAAGTAGAAGTAAAGAACTATGTTCTTTCTACCGTAGCACAGAACAAGTTAACAGAGCTTAAAGCTACTGTTACTGGCGATACAAAGAACCTGAAACCAACTGACTTCACAGTAAAGAATGAGACAACAAACGTTGTTTATCCTGTATCTAAGGTGGCAGTTGATTCTAAGGATGCTTCTCAGGTTACATTAACTCTGTTCAGCGAAGCAAAAGATGCAGCTACTTATGATGTGACTCTTGATGGAATTACAAAGACATTCGTAGCTTCTGATGGAAAGGTAGCTTCTGTTGCACTTAACACTCTGACAGTTCCTTATGCAACTGAGACAGAAATCGGTTTAGTTTCAAAGGATGCCAATGGTGTTATTATTAATGAGTCTGCTTATGGAAAGCAGGATGCTTCCAAGTATGATTTCACTCTTACAACAAATAATGGATATGTAAACGGAACTAAATTATATCTGAATAAGATTGGTGATACAGCTACAGCTGAGATTACATACAAGTCTGGTAAGTATGATCAGAATGGTAAGGCAGAAGGAAATGTTACTTCTGGTAAGCTTACAATTACTGCTGTAGATCAGTCTGCTATCAATAACTTTGATGTAAGAATTGATGATAGTAACAAGTCTTATGACAAGGCTAAGGATGAGAAGAAGATTGCTGCTAAAGATACAAAGGTAGCTTACTTCATGATTAAGAATGCTGATGGAAAAGAAATTTCTGATTACAGTAAGTATTCTGTAGTATCTTCTGATCCTACAACATTAATGGTAGGTACTAACAGCAATATCAATGCAAAATCTGTTACTGTTACTGGTGTAAAAGAAGGTACCGCATATCTTCTTATCAAGAAAGATGACAAAGTAGTCGGATCTGTTGCTATTACAGTTGTTGCAGAGAAGGCTGTTGCTACATTGGAATTAGACAAATATAGTGTTACTATTTCTAAAGTACTTGGTAGATCTGCAGATGTTAACGTTACATTAAAAGATCAGTATGGTAATGATGTGACAGATAAAGAAAAAGCAGGAATCAATGTAGAGTGTTTAACAAAACCTGATAAAGCAGTTGGATCAGGCTTCGTTAAGAATGGTAAGAAAATTACTTTTAACACTAATGATGTAGCTGGTGATTACACATTTAAAATTTCTTATAAGAAAGATGGAAAAGAAGTTGTTGCTAGAACAATTTCTGTATCTGTTAAGAATACTACAACTGCAAATGCTAATTCTTGGAAGTTAAATATCACAAATGATAATGTTGATATCAAGGCTGATAAGGATAACAAGGATGATAAAGTTGTAACTGCTGAAATTATTGGATCTGCAGATTATACTGATCTTTATAGCCTTACAAATGTAAACTATGTTGTAAAGAAAGCAGACGGAACTGTTCTTTTCAGCACTGTTGCTGGAACAACTCCTGCAAAAGCTCCAAAGGCTGGAGTATTCACGGTTTCAAACGGTGCATTGAGCATTAAAGTTTCAGAACAGTCTGATACTTGGACAGATAATGGAAAAACCAATTATGAAGTTACTAAAAATCTTGAGGCAGGTACTTACACTGTATATGCTGAAGGTGTAGATAACAATAATCCTAAATTTACACCAAAGATTACAACAACGTTTACTGTAAAGGATTCACAGGCTAAGGCTACAGCAGAAGTTAAAACTAATAGTGTTGATGCAAGAGCAACTACTGGTTCTGCAGTAGAAGCTGTTTTAGCCGATTCTGTAGTTGCAAAATATGGTGATTACACCTATACTAACTTTAAAGATTATACAGATGCACATGATACATTTGAAGTTTGCACTGTTGAAGGAAAAAAGAATGATGGTACTGACATTTCATGGGATACAGTAATTGGTAAGGGTGAAGGATTCACCGTTACAAAGGTTACTGTTTGGGTAAATGTTGGTACAGATGATGTACCAGTATGGCTCGCAGTAGAAGATTCTGACATTACCGGATACTTCTCAGTAAAATAATCCGTATTGATTATTTGAAAAGTTTATTTTAAAAAGGGGCTGTCGCACTAACCTAGTTAGTGCGATGCCCTTTTCTTTTGAAAAAATTTATAATCCAATTATAATTTTACTCGTTCACCGGAAATCTCAATATTCGTATTTCTTAAATCCGCCTTTCCACCAGAAATAGAATTTTTCTTAATGGTAATTGAATATTCTTTTACAGAGTGTTTTGGAACATTTACTTTAAAAGAATTATTGGAATAAGAAGCTATTCCTTTATTTTTTTGATTGATTACAGAAACATGAAATTTCGGAATAGCGGTGATTTTTTTATTCGTACCGTTGGCAATTCTAAATTTTATAATCATATTTCCATTTGCTTGATAAGCTGCATGATATGCACGAATTGTATATTCATTGATTCCGGAATCCTCTATGGTAATTTTCTTACCTGAGTACTCATTTGCTTTGATTGTGACTTTACATTTTAAGGATTTTCCGTCACTTAAGTGTGCAGTAACCGTTGTTGTTCCAATTTTTTTACCAGTAATTTTTCCTTTCCTATTTACAGAAGCAACTGAAGAATTGCTTGAAGTCCAGGAGGTAGCAACTCCATTGTTTACTTTAAGTGTTTTAACAAATCCTTTAGTGATGGATAATTTATTGCTGCTTAAACTGACATTATTCGAAAGTTGTACAATTTTGGCATCAAATTTAGTTTCCTGATCAAATACATACTCAACAGAGTAACTTCCTTTTTTTAATTGATTAACGACGTACTTGTATGTATACCATCCACGTCCATCTAATATCCATGAGTCATCATAATTTGTTAATACCATAGGGTTTCCAACTACTTTTCCGGAGCTGTTTTTTACAGTGTAGGTAACCCCAACCGGCGATGGAACATAAAGATTAATTTCAAGATCGGAAGTTGTATTAATTTTAAATTTATATTTATATGCATCAAAAGCGTTTGCCGTGATGGATTGTTCATGAACCAGTGTTTTTGCAGACACATTAATTGGAAATATTATTGTAAAAATTAATATAACTCCAAGGACAAAAGCAAGGGCTATGCCTGCAGATTTTTCATAGTTTTTTTTACTCATAGTATTCTACTCCCTAAAAAACAAGACCGGAACATAAGTCCCGGTCCTGTGTGAAATTTACTTGTTAAGGACAAATAAATTATTTTGTAAATGCTGTGTTAATATCACAATCAACAGTAAGTAATGTGCCAACATTATTAATCTTTACATTAACTTTTGCAGACTTGATATAAATAACATTACCATTTTCCTTGGAATCAACACTTACAATATCAAGATTCTGCTTAACACCCTCATAGCTGTATTCTAATACAGATGTAAGAATATCTTTAGCGGTGCTGCCAGACTGATTCTTCTTATCAATCTTGGCAATAGCTTTACTCTGAGTATTCTCAACAACAAATGTAGTACTGAAAGTTACATCCTTGCCGTTATTGTTGATGATAGTAGCCTCAACTTTATAAGTTCCTGTCTTGATATTATCTGCAAGTGTGATTGCACTGCCACTTGTTGCTGTATAGAAGTTAATCGCACCATTAGTACTTACGGTTGTACCGTCTGGATTCTTAATTGTAATCTCATCCTGAATATCAGCCTGAACCTTAGCACCCTTAATATACTTATCAACAGTAGCAGTTACCTGCTTACCAAGAATATCAGATTCAGATGTTCCGTATGCAACAGCAAGATCTGTCTTAGCAGTTGAAACATTAAGCTTGTATGAAGCAGCATCTTTAGTTGTGTCTACAGATACAACTTTGATATTTACGATACGTGAAACCTTGACATTCTTATCGCAGTTAGAATCAACTGTAGAAGCTTCGATCTTAACAGAGTATGTTCCCTCTTTTAAATTAGAAGCATCTACTTGGTATTTATCATGTCCAACAAGAGTTACGAAAGCATTTGCTGACTTACCCTTAGTATTTGTTGTATCCTTGCTTGGAGCACTTACGATTGTTGTATCAATAGAAGAAATATCGGTTTTCTTTCCATACTGATCATATGCTTCAAACTTTGCAGAATCTTCATTGTTAACACCTACTGTATTTGTTACAGTGATGTCATCACACTTAACAGTTGTAAGTTTTCTGATATCCTGAACAACAACTGGTAAAGATTTAATAACTTTTCCATCTGCATTTAATACATTGATGTAAGCGCTTCCTGCCTTCACGCCAGTAACTTCTACACCAGTAGATCCCTTGAAATCGCCAGATGACTGAAGATCCTGTTTTGCAAGAAGTAATACACTGTTATCGCTTGATTCAACCTTATACTGAGAAGTTACATCATCTCCATTAGAATTCTTGATGTAAATGAACGCGTATGCAGTATCACCATATGCAAGTTTATTGTTTGTCTTAACTTCATTGTTCCAGTTAACAAGTGTAGCTTTGTCGTTAATGGTATAATTGAAGTCAGATAATGTTGCATCGTCTTCAACTGCTGTAACTGTAATTTTCTTTGTGATCTTACCAGTTTCAGCACCTGTTGTCTGATCATACTTCAATGTGTGATATGTTACTTCCGCAGTAGCAGTATCGCCAGTATTTAATAACACAAGCTTATCACCGTCTGTATAACCTTTGTTTTCAGTAAAGCTGTAATCAACACTTCCCTCACTCTTAGCATCTGAAAGAGTAAATTCTTTAACAACAATATTGTTTTTGTCTAAGAACTGAGCCTTAACAACAGAACCAGCAGATCCCTTAACAATTGTTATTTTATCAAGGGCTACATCAGCAACAACGCCATCTGTAGCAGTAAATTTAACTTCCGTTCCGTCATACTTTACAGAATATTCCTTGGCATCATTCATTTCAGAGAAAGTGTCAATAGTTACAGTCTTCTTGTCAGCAGCAACGCTGATTGCCTTTACAGGATATACAACATTGTTAGCTGTATTTGTAATAGTGATATCCTTCTTATCAAGTTTAGAAGTATCACCAGCGAATGTTGCTACAATCTGTGAAGCCTTCTTCTGAGCAGCGGACTTTAAAATAACATTCTTTACTTCTACATCCTTAGTAGTTTCAGCAGAATCCTTACCAACGGCAATCTTAGCTGTGATTGTTACCTTACCAGCCTTAACACCAGTTACTGTACCGTCAGCTGCTACTGTTGCGATAGAATCATCGCTTGATGTGTAAGTAATCTTAGCTCTTGAAGAATTTTTCTTAGTATTTGTTAACTTAGTTGTGCTTCCAATAGCTACTACTGAATCTCCAGATAAAGCAACGCCTACCTTAGCAACTTTCAGTGTGTAAGTAAGTTTCTTTGTCTTTGCCTTAGCACTCTTCTTTGTAGAAGTCTTGTAAGTTACCTTAACCGGAAATATGGATGGTATTTTCCGCGGAAGTGTTGGAAATACCGGATTTATAAACAGAGTTTGGGGCAAAATCACTTCTACAAGTAACACGCAAGCAACATACAAGAAGCGATTAAATCTGATTAATGGCTTCGACCAGCGCAGGCACATCCAGATGCGTGTAAATCCGTTCCGTCAGGGACATAGCGCCGGAATGACCGACAATTTTTTTGATGGTCGTCTGATCGACATGTGCTTCGGCGAGCAGGGAAATCGTGGTGTGCCGGCAGCAGTGAGGTGTATGATCGATGTGCAGACGAAACATTAGGGGTTGGAAAACATTGTGGTAATACATATAATAGGTAAAATGCTGGCTGTCCAGAGTATGGATGAGATATTCACAATCGGAACAGTCATGAAGCCAGCGCTGGTAAAAGGGGAGTACTTTGTCAGCAATCGGAACTTTTCGAATGCCGTTTTCGGTTTTGCTGTCAATGACATCAAAATATTGTTCGGACAGATGAACATTTTCTTTTTTCAGATCCAAAAGCTCTGAGACACGGACACCATTGTATATCAGCATGAGGACTGTCTGGCAATAGGGATCGTTTTTGTGTTTCCACAGGAGAGCAATCTCAGAAGTGGAAAAACAGCTTCGTATGTTTTTATTAGGATTCCGGTCTTTGTATTTCGAAATATTTACATAGGCAGAATAATCTTTTGGGACAATTTCGTGCTTCATGGCATAAGAATAGAGCTGGTTAAAAAGAACACGGATTTTTTTCAGGGTAGGATAGTTTTTGCCACAGTGATCAATCACCTGCTGTAAATCATTGAGTCTCAAATTGTGAAATTGCATATCAGCAATGTTTTCACAAGTGGCAAATGCCGCCCGATAGCCTTTGATGTTGGAGTGGGAGATGGTAGGAAACTTTTCTTCGGACCATCGGAGATAAATTTCCCGGAAGGTTAATTTCAGCGTTTCCCCATCGATGGGATAATTATTGTAACGTGCCAGAATCTGCAGAGCTTCCGACCGGGTAGGAGCGTAGCCCAGAATCTGATAGTGCTGGATGCGCTTTCCCGTGATGTCATTGATGTGCCAGCCCGTAGTGATGCGTGCTGCATAGGGTCTTCTTCTGTTGCCGGAGAGTTTTACGACTCCGCCGTATCCGTTTGGTAATCTCATTTTTCTTCCTTTCGTGTGTAAAAATTTATATTATCGTGTCAATCATACACATTTATTTGTAAAATTTTTAAGTATCACACAAGTAACAAAAAAGAGTTTTTACTTATTATATATATTTTACGTGTTGAAAAAACGAAGGTTTAGAGGTATTATATTCTAGAAAAATTGTTTACTAAGGAGAGAAAACTTTGAGTGAGAATGGATATCGTAATTTAAAAAAGACGAATAAGCTGATGATTCCCGTCATTTTGATGATGGGGTTTGTGCCATTGCTTGTACATATGTATTCCTATAATTCAAATCTGTCGCAGTTTGAATGGTTTCCGGCCAATTCAGATACACAGACAGATTTCTTTTTTGCATGGAAGATGATTGCGATTGTAATCATTGGAGTGGTGATGGTTGCAATTCTGTTGTATCGGCATTATGTGAAGAAAGAGACCCTGCAGTTTGAAAATTCTTTTTATTTTCTGCTGGTATATGGACTTTTTGTTCTGATGTCAGCACTTTTTTCAAAGCATAAGCATTGGGTATCCGGCGGAACTTATGAACTTTTTGAGTCTGTGTGGGTAGTTTTTGCGTATATGCTGCTGTGTTATTATGTGTATAATTTTGTGAATGAAGAAAAACATGTGGAATTCATTTTGAAAATTTCGGGCATTGGCATGGCTATTGTTACAGTGATCGGCGTATTTCAGTATTTTGGACTGGACTTCTTTCAGTCAAATTTTGGAAAACATTTGATCACAAATCCTGGATGGTGGAAGAATTTAAAAGAGCTGACGTTTAATTTTCCATCAAAAACGTCTTATACGACATTATACAATCCGAACTTTTTATCGTTTTATTTTGGTATGCTCATTGTGCTGGCGGTATGCCTGTTTATTGCGTCAAAAAAGATATGGCATCGGATAGTGCTGGCAGTAGCGGTAGTATGCTGTGCCATCTGCTTGAAAGGAAGCGGCAGTGCGAGTGGATGGATGGCTCTTGCATTGGCAGCAGTGGTACTTATACTTGTGCTTTTGAGCCGGAAGAAAAAACTGTTTGTTGTGGGTGCTGTTGTAGTGGTAATTGGGATTATAGCAGCAATCGTACTTGGAAATACCACCTCAGCAGGTGAAAATATAAAAAATACAATTGTTGGTACATACCGGATGAGTGACAGATGGGCTCTGAATGGAGTAGAAACCAATACGGATGATGTTGTGCTTGACATTCACGGGAATAAACTGAGTGTTTCTTATACCGTGGGAGAGGATGGAACAACACAGATCAGTTGCAAAGATTCGGATGGAAATGAGTTAAGCCAGACGATAGTGGATGCAGATAACCAGGTGGCAACGATGGATGACAGCCGTTTTTCTGGGGTACAGCTGCAACCGGTATCTTTTGGAGATAACCTGCCCGGAATTTGTGTAACGATTGATGGTGTGCAGTGGAACTTCATAAATACCGATGAGAATGGATATGAGTATCTGAATCCAGCGGGAAAGCTGGTAAAATTTGAAAAACCAAAATGTGCAACCGTATTCTTAGATGATGCAATGAGTGGAAGAGGACATATCTGGAATAAGACAATCCCAATTTTGGGAAAACATGTATTGATGGGATCTGGTGCTAATTCTTATATGTTTGAAGTACCTCAGGCAGATTATATCAGTCAAAACTATATGTATGGTGCAAACAGCTATGATGTGAAAGCACATAGTTGGTATCTGCAGCAATGGGTGGAAACCGGACTGATCGGTACCCTGGCACTTCTGGTATTTCTGTTCTGGTATCTGGTACAGTCGATACGCATTTACCGCAGAGTGGATCTGCACGAGAGTATCAGCTGGGTTGGATTTGGATTATTTGCGGCAGTGCTGGTGTACATGATTGCAGGTATCGCAAATGATTCTAATGTATGTACCGCTCCGGTATTCTGGGGCATGCTTGGCCTGGGACTTGCAGTGAACCGAATGCTGGTTAAGAAAGAAAATCTTTTCGCAAAGGAACCGGTTTCTGAGAAAAATGATGTTGTTGTGGAACAGAACGACCTTAAAACGGAAAAAGCAGTGACAACAGAAACTTCTGCAAAGAAGCAGTCCGGAAAGAAACAGTCAAGAAAACAGAGAAAATCAAACAAGTCATGAAAATGAGCACATTATAGGGAGTAATTTTGACATGCAACAAATGAAAAACCGGTTTGGGGGAGAAACGGCAAAATATATACGAATCGTATTGTTGGTAATTTACGATATATTGGCAATCTTTCTGGCGGAAATTTTTTCTATCTGGACTCGTTTTGATTTCAGCTTAAAGAGTGAGCAGGGAATTCCTTATCTGGAGACAGCATTGCAATATTTCTGGGTAAATATGATTACGACAATTGTGATATTTTTTATTATGCATCTGTATAATAGTCTGTGGGAATACGCGAGTGTGCAGGAACTGTTAAATGTAGTGATTGCGTGTCTGCTCAGTGCTGCAATACAGAGTCTGGGGATGCATATGTTCCAATGGAACATGCCGCGTTCTTATTATATTTTGTATTTTTTCTTTTTGCTGGCACTGGTGTCCGGAAGCCGTTTTGTATACCGGGGACTGCGTATCATACGACACAGTTATCTGGGAGATGCATCCAGACATGCCATCGCTACCATGGTGATTGGAGCAGGAGACAGTGCGAATTTCCTGATAAAAAATATGGAGAACAGTCCGCTGATCCGCAATCGTGTGGTATGCGTGATTGATGCAGACAAGAATAAGATTGGAAGCACCATTCTGGGAGCTCCGATTGTAGGAGATGACAGCAAAATTCCCTGGGCAGCAGAAAAATACGAAGTGCAGGAAATTTTTATTGCTATCCCGAATCTGCCGGGAGATCGAAAGAAAAAGATTCTGGAATTGTGTAAAAACACGGGATGTAAAATTAAAATTTTGCCTAGTATGGCGCAGATTGTGAATGACGAAGTAAGCGTCTCAAATTTCCGTGAGGTGGAAATCGAAGATTTACTGGGACGGGAACCAGTGAAAACAAATCTGGATGAGGTTATGGGATACATTGCGGGAAAGGCTGTACTTGTAACCGGTGGCGGTGGTTCCATCGGAAGTGAACTCTGCCGCCAGATCGCGGCGCATCATCCTTCGCAGCTGGTGATATTTGATATTTATGAAAATACCACGTATGACCTTCAACAGGAGTTAAGAAAGAAATTTCCGAATCTGAATCTGGTTGTGCTGATTGGATCTGTGAGAAATACCCATCGTGTGGATACCGTATTTTCGGATTATAAACCGGCGATTGTTTTTCATGCAGCGGCACATAAGCATGTGCCACTCATGGAGGACAGTCCGAATGAGGCAATCAAAAACAATGTATTCGGTACTTATAATGTAGCTATGGCAGCAGGAAGAAACGGAACGGAGCGCATGGTATTGATTTCTACGGATAAAGCCGTAAATCCGACCAATATCATGGGAGCGTCCAAACGTATCTGTGAGATGATTATTCAGGGAATGCAGCATCGTTTCCCGAAAACCAATTATGTAGCGGTTCGCTTCGGAAATGTACTGGGAAGTAACGGAAGTGTGATTCCTCTTTTCAAAAAGCAGGTTGCAGAGGGCGGACCGGTTACCGTTACCGATAAGAATATTATTCGTTATTTTATGACGATTCCGGAAGCAGTATCGCTTGTCTTACAGGCAGGTGCTTACGCAAAGGGCGGAGAAATCTTTGTGCTGGATATGGGAGAGCCGGTAAAGATCGATGATATGGCAAGAAATCTGATCAAGTTATCCGGATTTGAACCGGATGTGGATATTCCGATTGTGTACACAGGGCTTCGACCGGGGGAAAAGATGTTTGAAGAGTGTCTGAAAGAAGAGGAAGGACTTCAGAAAACGGAGAATGATCTGATTTTTATCGGAAAACCGATTGAATTTGACCGGGAAGAGTTTTTTGAGCATTTGAAAGATCTGAAGAAGACGGCATATGAAGATGATCCACAGATGAAGCTGGTGGTGAAACGGTTAGTGCCTTCGTATCAGGTGGAAAAAAGCAAATAATTAGAAGTAGAATGGGGAGCAGTCGGAGCGGCTGCTCTCTTTAATTTTACTGCATGCTCTATTCGTAAATGGTATAATAAAGTGTATCGTTTTAAAAGAAGTACAGAGAGGAGAAGGTAAATGATTGATTTATTGCTTGCATTGGTGGATCAGACTTTTGGTGGAACAAATTTGTATATTCCGACAATTTTAATGATGTTAGCAATTGGAATTATCTGCTTCACAAACAAGAATTGGTTACAGATGCCAAGATATATGCTTGGAACAGTTATAAGTGAGATAGCAGGAGTATATTTCTTTTTTGTGCTTGGATTTGGAATGCAGGTATTATGTAGAGAAACGAAGCCGGAAGCTAAAGAATTTTTGAAGAGTCTGTATGGAATCTTGTGTCTGATTCTTGGAATTATGATTATACTGGCGTATCGTTGCATACATATCTATTGGATCATGCGCAGGGAATTGAAAGTAAGCTGCTTGTATGCGCAACCGGAGAATTATGACTATAACTTAATAGAGGCATGGAAGCGTCTGGAAAAATTGCTGCCATCAAAGATGACGAAAAAACAAAAGGAAACCTATGAGCGGTATAAAATGTTTTTGCGGACGCAGATGGGAAGTTTTCATGCAAATGAATTGGAAATGAGAAGACGGGCAGAAGCAGGGAAAAAAGATACAGCGTTCAACCACCTGCTTTACTTTATCCAATATCAGAGAACCGGACATATAGAACAGGCAAATGAACAAATACGGAAGGCAGAGGTATTATGCAATGAAGAAACGGATATCACGATACGAAGCCAGATTCTGATTAACCGTGGAGTGGCCTATGTACTGACTAAAGCCTATAAGGATGCAGAGGATGCTTTTGAGAAAGCGATACTCTTTTGCGAGGAGAACGATTTACAAACGTCAGAATTGTGGACGATTTTGTACTATAATTATGTATTTAATAAGACGCGGTTGCATCAGCATATATCATATGAAGAATGGAAATCGGAACTGGAAATATTAAAAGAACATCTTGACATGAAAAACCCACAGGATTATATTGCTTATTGTTATGTAGAGCTGGAAATGTTACGCCAGACAGGTGAGGAACGTTCCAGACTGGAGAAAAATGTACAGGATATGCTGACGTGTATTGGGCAAAGAAAAATGCCGGACAGGAATCGTTGCATGTTTGAAACTTCAGTGGCACATGTCGTATGGTCTTCGAGACTGGATCCTGTTCATGTTTTGCAGGCACTGAATAAAGACAAAGAACTCATAAGGCAGTTGCCTATGCCAGCAAGATACCATTGCTATAAGAACATTCAGTCATTTTTCGAAGATCTGCACGGAGGTATCGTTAAAAAATATGCAGATTTGCGGGAAGATGCAGCGGAATATATGAAGCACCAGTCATTGGATGATTTGGAAAAATTTCGTAAGTCGCTTCCATCTGAGGCTGTATATGAGCGGTGTTTCTGTTTCGAAGAAGAAGCCAGATTGCAGAAAAACCACCCGCAGACCTACCGGTGGGAGAATGTGTTAGAAGAGCTTGAGAACGCAAGTAATCTGTATAAAGAAAATGGATTGGAACTTGAAGAACTCATGTGTAATCTTAACTTGATAGATGAGGCGTGCATTGCCCTTAATGTGGATGCATACGGAAGACCCATATACAAAGACAGGATGAAACATCTCATGGAAGAGGCAGAACAAATCCTGCCAATTCTTCAGGAACATCCAGTTATCAATGAGATTGCCTTACGCATGAGTTACTATGCGTATCGTATGGATGATTATGAAAAATGCAAAAAGTATTATGAAGAATATCGCCGGACAAAGCATCTGGTGTCGATTGAGCAATATGCGCCAGGACTCCATACATATTATATGGTTGTCAGTTTCGCGGTACGTGTGTTGTATGTCATTGATGCAATCAAGGCAATTCCATCAACAAGTGAGTTCCAGAGAAAAAATGCGTCCATCCGAAAGAACATCCAGAATTTTATGTCCGGACCAGCAGAAAAAGAATATGTTATTTTAGGCATACTCCTTGGTTTTACTGATATCGTTCTGTTAAAGCGGTTAATGTGGAAAAATGCACGGGATGGAAGCACGGAAGCGCATGTCTGGTTTGTGTTTTCAGACTTGGGCTTGGAAATAGATATTGCATATAATAATATTGCAGAAGATGCTGAAACAGATAGAACTTTCTTCATAAACAATCAACATCCGTTGGAAAATGGTCTCTCCAGATTTGCCAGTAAGAAAAGTGAACAAGGAAGATTGAGCGTTCCGCTGGTGCAGAAAGGAACATTCGGACTTGGCAACTTTGTGGAAAGTGAGCAGGCAGAGATGTTGGAAATACGTGATATGATTGAAAAATATTTGCCAGAAGCTTGTCCAACGATTGAGGAACTGAGATGGAGCTATAGGGATGTTATGGTTCCAGTTTCTGTGGATGCTAGTAATCAATAATAAGAATGTACGGTCAGTTAAGTATCTACCAGACAAAAACACTTTCTTATCTGAAGCAACTCTTGAAAATTCCATACGTTTTTTGGGTCTTAAAATATTTTAAGATTGCAAAATGATGAAATATATTACTTGCAATATAGAACTAAAAAATATATAATTAATTATATGAATATAAAATTTGAATATGAAGATAAAGTAGGTGAAGGAAAACGGAAAAGAGGCAACAGAATATGGAACTTGTCTGGTTGAAATATAAAATGATGGGCTGTTTGCATGAAAGAGAATATACTAAATTTCCGCAAGTATCCAATCACGAAATCTGTCATGAAATGTTTGGAAATGCATTTAGAGGATGTGTTATAATATAGATGAGTGAATAAGTAAGTAATAATTTAGTTTAAAGGAGGTTATGTGATGGGAAAATTATTTACAGTAGGGCATTCACAACATACTCCAGAATATTTTATTAACTTATTAAAAAGGCATAATATTAATTGTGTTTTAGATGTTCGAAGTACTCCGTATTCAAAGTATGCAGAACAATTTAACAGAGAAAATGTACATGCTTTTTTACAAAATAGCAGTATAAGATATTCTTATATGGGAAAATATTTTGGTGCACGCCCAACGGAATTGAAATTGTATAATAATAAAGGATATTTGGATTTTGAAAAAGTTGCACAATCAGAACGATTTAATATTGGGGTGAAAAATGTTATTTTGGGATTAGAACAAAATAACAACATTGCTTTAATGTGTACAGAAAAGGATCCAATTGATTGTCATCGAGCTATTCTGGTGGCCAGAGCATTTGAATTGAGAGGGATAGAAGTTAACCATATTCTTTCAGATGGAACATTGCAGAATCAGAGAAAATTGGATGAGCGTTTATTGGATATGTATTTTCCAGAAAGAGAACAATTATCCATATTTAATTACAATGACATACCTGATGATGACGAATATATAACACGGGCATACAGAAAAAGAAATGAGGAAATTGGTTATCACATTGATTTGAAACAATTTGCAGCGGTTTAAGGAGTATTTATGTATATATATACAATGGGATTTACACAAAAGAGTGCTGAGACATTTTTTGAAAAAATAATAGACAATAAAATTGAATTGTTGTTGGATATTAGACTAAATAACCAATCACAATTAGCTGGATTTACGAAAGGTAAGGATTTAAAATATTTTTTGAGGGTTATATGTGGGTGTGATTATCAGCATGATATAATTTATGCTCCGACAAAAGACATTTTGCAAGCTTATAAGAAAAAAGAAATATCATGGGAAGAGTATGAAACAAGATTTAATAAACTAATTACCAAAAGAAAATTGGCAGATGATTTTAAAAAGAATTATCAGAAATATGAAAAAGTATTATTATTGTGCTCAGAACCAACACCGGAATGTTGTCATAGACGTTTACTGGCGGAATATTTAAGCAGAGAATTGGGAGACAATATAATTCATATTTAGTGGGAGGATGTTATGGAGAAAAGAATTATTATTATGACGGAATCTTCAAAGTTTTCGGGAAAATGTGTTGCAGGTATCGATGTTGATAGTGGTGAGTGGGTTAGATTAGTTAGTGATGATCCGGAAACACATGGAGCAATAGCTAATGAGGATTTATTCTATGAAAATGGCAGAAGATGTGAACTTTTGGATGTTGTAGATGTACTGATTGTCGGAGAATGTAATGATGACATTCAACCGGAGAATGTAATGATTGATACATCACAAAATATAGAGTATGTAGGAAAGGCTTCGATAGATGATGTTTTGGAAATACACCCAGCGGAAAATCTAGATGAGATACTGGGAAATAAATATTCATATATATTGGAACAAAAGGTAAATACTGTTGGATATTCACTAGCGTTAGTAGAGGTTACAGATTTGGAAATCATGCAGGTGGAAAATCCGCATGGTCAACCTAAAACAAAAGCAAATTTTACATACAACAGGGATCGATATACACAAATGTCAGTGACAGATCCGCGATTCTATTCTGTAAAGAATGAAACAAGATATAATAATGCGATTCTAGTAATTAGCATTGGAACACCTTATAATGGAAAGTACTATAAGTTCATATCTGGGATTTATGTTTTCGAATAAGCCTATGAGCAGATTAGATAGTGATCCTGATTATTTGTTGACGCAGTATATCAGTGATTTCGCAAAGTATTTGGGGGATGATGGAGTTAAATATTTTAGCACAGTTGATAAAATTTCCTATAATGTTGCATTATTTGATTTATCAGCCTGTAATTGCATATACTATAGAAATTTTTTGATTGGAGATTTGGATTATAAAATGTCAACGGTATAGGCATTTTTTAAAATTACAATTAGATATATTTGAAAGATACAAGGCAATGTCAATTAGCAGCCTATGTGCTGTGTATGGAAATCCGCTATAGAATGGACAACATTTTGTGGCGGATTTCGTTGTCTTCTGCAAAATTAGACAAACGCGGCTGAAAGCAGTTAAAAAACAGAAATATGTGTTATATTGTGATATCGCTGACTTGAAAAAGTAAATTCCAGTGCAAGAGTGGTTGAGGGGAGAATTCCACTGTATAAATGGATGGTAGAATTAAACTTTGCAATTTTCAGAAATGGTTATTTGTTAGATAATTAATGAATTTCGATTCATTATATGATATAATGGACACTAGATAATAAGAAATTATCCTCGGAGGTGAATTATATGATAATACAAATCAATAATATACATAGCACAAATTCATTATCAATTATCAAATTATTGAGTTGTGTCAAAAAATACAAAATTACAGTTATTGGTTCTGATACATATAAAATGGGAGAATGTGCTGGAAGTCTTCTTGTTGACAAATATTATCAGGCCCCATCTATATCTCAAGAGACAGAATACATCAATTTCTTAAACAGTGTAAATGAAAAAGAAAACATTGATCTGCTAATACCAGCTTCCGATGCAGAAGCTGTATTACTTTCTAAATTCAGAAGTCAAATAAAAACAAAATTTTTTTCAGCTGATTACAAAACAGTAGCTCTGTTTAAGGACAAACTTAAAGCAACACAGGACTTAATGAAAAATAACATACTAGTTCCTCGTATTTGTGATAATTTGTTTAATGAAAAAAAAGTGATTTTTCGCAAAAGAAATTCTGTAAATAGTCTCGGAATATATATCGTAGACTTGCAAAAAGCTGAATATATAGAAAATCATTTTAATCCTGATTATTTTGCACAGCCTTACATAGAAGGGGACACTATAATTGTTGATGTTTTTTCTGATAAAAATGGTATTCCAAAATTAATAATCCCACGAAAAACTATTGAAATCAGAGATGGAACAGCCTTTAGAAGTCAAATTATTTATGATGAGACCGTTATTGCAATTACAAAGAAAATCTGCGATTTATATAAACTCCCCGGATTTTGTAATTTAGACTTTAAAGTTAATAATGGTAAATACTATTTTATCGAATTAAATGTACGCTTTGCCGGATCAGGAATATTCTCAATAATAGCTTCTTTCAATTATATGGAAACCTATTTAGAGCATTTTGTGCTAAATAAACCATTACGCGATATGGATTATTATATGAATTATGTCTGTTGGAATTCTATTGTAACACGTTATCTTGAAGAACTTATATATCCATACATTAGTGAATAAGCAATTTTTGCTTATTCACTAATGTTTTCAATATCGTGGTTCCAGAATGATAAGTAGATTATATACCATGGGTGTTTTATACGATTTTTTTCTTCTTTTGTTTTAGGTCCGTCTATACGTGCCCTTATATAGCGACTATGTTCTTTTAATGCATATGCTTTATTATAATAAATTTGGCTTTTTTCTATTTCACCAGATTTATTTAACACAGCATATGCATTGTAATAAAACAAAGCATGTATATGATGATCTGGCTCTAATGGAATTATATCAAGCCCCCTTTCTATTAACAGGTTAGCTTTTGTGAATTTGTCATTTTCATAACACCATGCAAGTTTAACTATAATTATTGCTAATTTGTCATATGGTATTACAGCCGTAAATTCTGATTTTTGCAATAAATCCCAAACATGATTATCATGAATTCCCTGATCCATTAATATATCCGCTTCATCAACCCATAAAACATTTCCACGTATTGAATAGTTTTTTAGTGATTTCTCAGCTTCTCTCAACATACTTAAAGCTCTACCATTTCTTCCTAATCCAGCCAATAGTTTTGCATAAGTTATTTGTGATTTTCCTCTTTGATATACATTATTATATTTATCAAACATTTTTACACTTTGCTTTGCATACTTTAAAGCTTTTTTGTTAGGCAAATAAATATTTGTCAACCTAAGAAAAACCGCATATTCATAATATGTTCTATATATAGGGGTGGTTAAAATTTTTTTGTGTATTTTTATACATTCAGAAGTTTGCCCAGTATATCTATAACTACTTAGGCAGGCTAGCATCATGTTTAATCCTATGCGTGATTCAAGAGATATTTTAGGTTTTATATTTTCAAATAATTCTACAACATTTTCATGTTGATCTAATGCGGATAGATACAATAGTTTATGTAGCAAAAGTAATTTACTTTCAAGAAATTGACCAGAATTTTCTAAAAAACATAATATCTCATAGCCATTAACATATAACTCCAATTTATAACATATTTCGAGTAATCTAAAAAGTATAGACTTATTTTTGGATATATCCTCCCTGACAATTTCATATAACTGTTTAATATAATCCCATGCATCTTCTGGAGAAATTGATATTATAATTTTACTTTCTAACTGCGGAAGTAATTTTTTTATTTCAAATGGTTCAACTTTAGAGTATAAATATAATAATCGTCTCCAGGCTTCATTACTTTCACTAATATTAGAACTTTCCAAATATCCTAAGTAAAAATTTTTTGTTCTTCCATAAACAACAGTATTAATTCGTTCGAATTCATCAATATGCTTTTCCCATTGATCAATAATGCTTGCATGTTTTAATTCATAAAAAGAATTATTTTCATCAATTAAGTTTAAGTCCAATAACTCATGTACTGCATTTGAAATATTCAATTCAGGAAAGAATATCATTTCAGCGTTTTTTCTTTTTATCTTTCCTTTATGAAAAATTATAAGACTTAACAGGGCAAGAGTTTCTTGATTGCTTATATTGTGTATAATCTGGTAAGTCCCATTCTCATTATCGCTACTTTCACATCCACAGGTATCATCAATATGCTCATATGTTACAGAATAATCTATTAATTCCCTTAAGTTTCCCAAAGAAACCTCCTCATAATGATTTATAACATTTATATTAAATGCTATATCATTAGATAAGTTTTTTACATTTCTATGAACAATATCTATAATATATGTTTTGTCAATTGGCTCTAATTCGGTTTTGATGACGTTTACGCCTAATCCGGAAAAATATTCTTTCTGTTTATTAAATGTGTCCGAGTCAGGAATATGTGTAAATTCTAATATACAATAAATACTTGAATCATTATTATCTATCCAATCCTTAAAGCAATCTAATGACTGACTATCTATATTTTGAAAGTTATCTACTATTAATAAAACTTTTCTATTTCTAAAAATATAATTTATGTAATTTATCTTTATAAGAACAGAATCAACAGAAATATCATGCTTAAATTTGTCTGTCGAATACTCATTTAATCTCAAAATTTTCTTTAAAATTAGATAACATATGTTTTTTAGCAGTCCGTTCTTTGAATCCGAATCAAACAATGTTTCCAAACCAATTTCTAATCGAGTACGATTTACAGTTTTATCATTATACTCATTCAAAAAATTATCAAATGTTAGCGCATATCCATTTTCTTCTTCCAATTTTTCAAAATATTTTGTAACACCATCAAATATTTCTTGTAAATAATACCATGCAGTATCTCCACTATCATCATTACAAGGCTTTGTTTTTATTCTAATAATATCTAAATCATTTTTATCAATTTTATTATATTTTTCAATTACTTTAGTAATTAGTGAAGTTTTTCCTATAGCAGTTTCAGACCAAATATAATGAATGGTTTTTTTGCCAAAATTTTGACTTATAATTTTAACAATCTCATCAGATTCGACTTCTCTATCTACAATCACATCACTTTGCTGCCAAATGATTGTTTTCATCGTTGAATATTCCTTTCCTGTGTTGTATAGTAAACATAGGATAATTTCTTATTATCTTCGGAGGTGAATTATATGATAATACAAAATATTACAGATATGATAGGCAATACGCCATTACTGAAAATAAATGATAAAATAAATTATTACGCAAAAATAGAAGGAAGTAATTTGTTTGGAAGTGTTAAAGACAGGGCTGCAAAATATCTGATGGAAAATGCATATAGTGATGGAGTTATAAAAAAGGATACAATTATTATTGAATCATCATCTGGAAACTTTGGGATTGCTTTAGCTGGCATGTGTAAAATAAAAGGTAATTCCTTTATATGTGTAGTTGATCCAAATGTAACTGCGTCAAATAAAAAAATTATTGAACTATTGGGAGCAGAAGTTATTGTTGCCAGTAAAGTTGACAAAAATGGAAATTATATTCAGGATAGAATAAATATTGTAAAAGAATATGTTTCTGATCACAAGAATGCGTACTGGACAAACCAATATGGAAATGAATATGTTTGGAAGGCATATTTTTCTTTAGGAGAGGAATTATGTAATGAAATGGAAAAGATAGATTATTTATTTGTTGCAGTTAGTACTTGCGGAACTTTGGCAGGTACATCTAAAAAAATAAAAGAGAAATTTCCTGACTGTAAAATTATTGCAGTTGATATTGTGGGATCGCAAATTTTTGAAAAAAGCAACCAAAAGAAGCATATTTCGGGTATCGGAACTAGTTTGACTCCACAAAATTTAATACATGCTAAGTTTGATGACTATATGATTGTTGAGGAAATAGAAGCAATATCGGAGTGCAATAAATTGTTAAAAAAAGGAATTATTGTGGGTGCGTCAAGTGGGGCGGTAGCCTATGCTATTCAAAAATATACAGGATATTCGAATTGTCTAGAATCTACAAAAATAGTTGGTATTTTTCCAGATAGAGGGGAAAGATATTTAGATACAATATATAACAATGAATGGTGTGATAAGATAAGTACTAGATCCTTTTAGTATAGTCAAGTAGTTGCATCACCCATAAAAAGATCTTATAAAACTTGACATATGTCTTTTTCAAGAATGAAATTATCGGATGTATTTGTTTTGCACTTTAACACCTTTCTTCCGATAATATTTTAACAATGCTGTGTAGGAGGAAAGGTGTTTTTGTGTAATTTTTATCTACACACGTAGCAAGCGATTTCCTGTTTTACGTGCGTTCGCATTTCACTGCCTATAAAACTGATAAAACAGTTTTAAAATAGGTCATCTTTGGGAATGTTGCGATTGCTATAATTGATTTGATATGTTCATGTCTTTACGTGGATGTTTTGATTTAAGGATGTCTTTTTGTTTCGACATGGTAACGTGTGTATATATTTCTGTTACGTTTATTGAACTATGCCCAAGCATCGATTGAATATAACGAATGTCGACATTTTCTTCTAAAAGTAATGTGGCAAAAGAGTGTCGGAACATATGGGGGGTAATGTGTTGCCGGATATCTGCTATTTGACAATATTTGTTAATCATTTCCCTAACAGATTGTTCAGACAGGCGTTTTCCAATATTGTTTACGAAAAAGTATTCACATGATAGAATTTCTGAATTATATATCGAATAGTATTCTGCAAGCACGGAAATGACATGCTTATCACATATGTGAATTAAGCGTTCTTTGGCTCCTTTTCCGTTGATTATAATAATATTGTTTTGTAGGTCTATATTCCTGTATGGTATTGTACATAGTTCAGAGATTCTGATTCCTGTTGAAAAGAGCAGTTCAATAACAGCTATATCTCGGAGTGAATTCTTTTTTATGTAATAGTTAGAGGCTGCGTGGTATTGATCATATATTGTATTTAGTAATATTTCAATGGTGTGTAAAGGAATTGTTTTGGGTAGTATGAGTGGTTCACGAAATTTTAACTGTAATTTATTGAAAGGGTTCTGGTTAATTATTTCCTTATATTCGAGATAGTGAAAGAATGCTTTCAAAGAAGCAATTTTTCTTTTTACGGTTTTGGGAGCATATTGTTGGTGAAGTTTTGCAATATATGTTTCTAATATAGTAATAGTAATTTCTGCACATTTGGTTATGAGAATTTGTCCAGAAAATTGATGCAGGTCAATACGGTATGCTTTTAGAGTTTTTTTATCTAAACGCTTTTGGGTTCTGCAATATTCTAAATAGTTTTCAATATCAATTTTTAAATAGTTCATGTTTTTAATCTCCTTTTATTTTATTCAAAGAATATATTGTACAATGCTTTTGATATATTTGCTACAGTGATTGATACAATTTTGCAAATTGAAAAGTGATAAAAGCCGGAGAGATCTTTACGGCGAGGATTTATACTATCGTAAAGGAATCACTCCTTATTAATGGTTTTGGGACAGTTTTGCAATAAAATCCGCCACAAAACAGAAAGAAAGTAGATATATAAGACAAAGTGTGATATAATACTTTAGTTTAGAAGTAGAGTTTAAATAATAATTTTCAGAAGAGAAAAGAGGAAAACAAATGTTTGACTTCACAAAAGAAAGAGAAGCATTTGAAAATAAAGTATGGCTCAGTTCCCCCACCATGCATGGACCGGAACTGGAATATATAAAAGAAGCCTATGAAACCAACTGGATGTCAACGGTTGGTGCAAATATCAATGAAGTGGAGCGATTAGCCTGTGAAAAGGTAGGATGTAAATATGCAGTCGCCTTGTCAGCAGGAACTGCAGCACTTCATATGGCAGTGAAACTGGCAGGAGTAAAACCGGGAGATAAAGTATTCTGTTCCGATATGACATTTGATGCAACGGTGAATCCGGTTGTCTATGAAGGTGGAATTCCGATATTTATCGATACGGAATATGATACATGGAATATGGACCCGGTGGCACTGGAAAAAGCATTTGTACTTTATCCGGAAGTGAAAGTGGTTGTTACAGCACATCTATACGGTACACCGGGAAAAGTGGATGAAATCCGAAATGTATGTGAAAAACACAATGCGATTTTGATCGAGGATGCAGCAGAATCACTTGGTGCGACTTATAAAGGAAAGCAGACGGGACAATTTGGTGATTTTAATGCAATCTCATTTAATGGAAACAAGATCATAACCGGATCTGCCGGAGGAATGCTCCTTACCGATGATGAAGAAGCGGCAAAGAAAGTACGGAAATGGTCCACGCAGTCCAGAGAAAATGCTCCGTGGTATCAACATGAGGAACTGGGATACAATTACCGCATGAGCAATGTGATCGCAGGCGTGGTAAGAGGACAGTTCCCTTATCTGAAAGAACATATTGCACAGAAGAAAGCAATTTATGAAAGGTATAAAGACGGACTGAAGGGGCTTCCAGTACATATGAATCCATATGATGGAACAAATAGTGAACCGAATTTCTGGCTCAGTTGTATGATCATTGAACCCGACGCAATGTGTAAGCAGGTACGTGGTGAACAGGAAGCTCTCTATATCGGAGAGCCGGGGAAAAGCTGTCCAACGGAAATGCTGGAGGCTATCGCGAGTATCAATGCAGAGGGACGGCCGATATGGAAACCGATGCATATGCAGCCAATCTATCGCATGAATGGTTTTGTGACACGGGAAGGAAACGGAAGAGCGAAAACCAATGCCTATATCAGTGGTGGAACTCTTGGAAAAGATGGAATGCCGTTGGATGTGGGGATGGATATCTTTCATAGAGGATTGTGTCTGCCGAGTGATAATAAAATGACAGTGGAGCAGCAGAACCGAATTATAGAAGTGATCAAAGAGTGTTTTGCATAAGCAGGAGATAATAATGCAACATAGACAGGGATTTTATGAAAAATATGTAAAACGACTGATAGATATTGTGTGTTCACTGGTTGTTCTGGTATTGTTCTGGTGGCTATATATAATTTTGGCGGTACTGGTTCGGGTAAAACTTGGTTCTCCAGTACTGTTTAAACAACAAAGACCGGGAAAAAACGAAAGAATTTTCAATATGTATAAGTTTCGTACAATGACGGATGCGCGGGATGAAAACGGGAATTTGTTATCGGATGAGGTTCGATTGACAAAGTTTGGAAAAGCGCTTCGGGCAACCTCTTTGGATGAATTGCCGGAGATTTTCAATATTCTGAAAGGTGATATGAGCCTCATTGGTCCGAGACCATTATTGGTACAGTATTTGCCGAGATATAATGAAGAACAACATCACAGACATGATGTCAGACCGGGACTTACTGGGTATGCACAGGCACATGGAAGAAACGCAGTGTCATGGGAAGAAAAGTTTGCAATGGATGTATGGTATGTGAATCATGTTTCGATGAAAACAGATATTAAGGTTATTTTGGATACAGTAAAAACTGTAGTGAAAAAAGAAGGAATTTCGTCTGATACATCAGCGACGATGGAAGAGTTTATGGGAAACAAATAAATGAAAAGATTAGCTATCATAGGTGCAAGTGGTCATGGAAAAGTGATTGCTGATATTGCTGTTAAGAACGGATACAAAGAAATTGTTTTTTTGGATGACAATCCTAATGTACAAGAATGTGCTGGATTCCGGGTTGTTGGAACATCAGAAGATGTGGATAAATATTCGGACTATGATATTATTGTTGCGATAGGAAATGCTTCAATTCGCAAAAAGATACATAAACAGGTGGGAGAATATAGGCTTACTACTTTGATTCATCCGCAATCTGTAATCAGCAGAAGAGTTACAATTGGAAAAGGTACTGTGGTTATGGCAGGTGCGATAATTAACTCTGATACAAAAATTGGAGAAGGATGTATCATAAATACCGGAGCATCGGTTGACCATGATTGTAATATTGGAGATTTTGTTCATGTATCGGTTGGAGCGCATGTCGCAGGTACTGTGACTGTTGAAGATAGTACGTGGATTGGAGCCGGAGCTACCGTAAGCAATAATGTTGCGATATGCGGAGAGTGCATGATTGGTGCCGGCGCAGTGGTTGTGAAAAATATTAAGGAGTCGGGGACTTATGTTGGAAGTCCTGCTGAAAAGATAAAGTGAAAAGAGTGTTGATGACTGCAACTGTGCCATCGATGATAGGACAGTTTAATATGAACAATATACAGATTCTTCAAAGAATGGGATATGAGGTAGACGTTGCTTGTGATTTTAATGACAGAAGTGTATGGACAACGAGACGCGTTGAACAGTTTAAAATAGAATTAAATAAATTGCATGTTGACTATTTTCAAGTAGATTATTCTAGAAGTCCGTTACGTATATTGAAACATATAAAGTCGTATCAGCAATTAAACAGACTTGTTAAAGAGAGAGGGTATGATTTTATACATTGCCATACGCCGGTGGCATCTGTGATTAGCCGAATCGTTGCACATGAAAATCGAGTAAAGATTATTTATACAGCGCATGGATTTCATTTCTATGATGGAGCACCTTTAAAAAACTGGATTATATTTTATCCAGTTGAAAAATTATTTTCTAGATGGACGGATGTTTTAATTACAATTAATTCGGAAGATTATGAGAGGGCTAAAGATAAATTCTCTGCTGGCAAGGTGGAGTATGTGCCTGGAGTTGGGATTGATACCAATAAATTTCATAGTGATATAATTCATAAAAGGAGGAAAAGAGAGGAACTTAAATTGACAGATCGTGATATTATGATTTTGTCAGTTGGCGAACTTAGTCTAAGAAAAAATCACAAGGTAGTGATTGAAGCATTAGCTGAATTGAAAAATTTAGAAGGATTTGATCAGATTCGGTATTTTATTTGTGGACAGGGAGAACAGAGGGAAGACTTACAACGTTTGGCAAATGGTTTAGGTATTGAAAACAATGTACATTTTTTGGGATATAGAACGGATATAGATGAATTGTGCCAAGCAGCAGATTTATTTATCTTGCCATCTTTACAGGAAGGCTTGCCCGTTGCTTTGATGGAGGCGATTGCAACGCAGACTCCAGTATTATGTTCGGACATTAGAGGAAATTCCGATTTGATTCATAATCCAAAGTTTTTATTTGATCCGAAAAATAAAAATGATTTAAAAATATTATTGCAAGATGAATTAAAGGATGAGAGGGGGGGGATTGAAAGAGAGAAAATTATTAATCGATTACAAAGAAACAATGATAATAATAAAGAAATTATCAAAAAAATAGATATAAGAATGATAGAATGTAGTATGAAAAAAATATATTGGGAAATTGGAAACTGTGATATTGTTTGAATATTGGCTTTTTAGAGAGTGGTTGAGGGGCTGGACGCGTACCCAAATAGAAGTAAAGAATGCCGATATTGAGACTTATAAGGATAATAATTTGATTGGGAGCTGAAAGGAAAAATAAAATCATGTTGATTTCAATAATTGTTCCGGCATACAATTGTGAAAATACTATATCGAATTGCATTGAATCATTGATTGTACAAACATATAGAAATATTGAAATTATTATAGTTGATGATGGATCGAAAGATAATACCTACGATATTGCTTCAAAATATTCATGTAATGATAATAGGATCGTTTGTATTAAACAGGATAATGCAGGACCTGGTGCTGCTCGGAATAGTGGAATGAGATTGGCTAAAGGTCAGTATTTTACGTTTGTTGATGCCGACGATACAGTTGAAACTACTTATATCGAAAGTATGGTAGATGCTGCTAATACTTACAAATTAGAGTTAGTTATTTGCAATGTAAGTGTATACGGTAGAAAAAGAAAACATGCATCTGGAGGTTGCAACATCATTGCGGGAGATAAAGAGGTTAAATCGGAAGTGATTTCGTTAATTAAAAGAGGTATGCTGAATGCGCCAGTTGCTAAATTATATCGATTAGACATCCAAAAGAAGTATGGAATTTGCATGCCGACAGAGACTGACATTGGAGAAGATTTACAGTTTAATTTGGCATATATAAAGTATGTAACCAGAATGGGAATGTTAGATGTTAATTTGTATATCTATTATAAGTGCAATTCCACTTTGACTAAAAAATATAGAAATAATGAGTATGATGTCAGAGTGAGAAATATAAAAGGATTGGAAACATTTTTGGATGATAACGGATTGTCTGATAAGCAATTTATTAGTTATTTGTATCTTAAGTTAATGTATGCAGAATGCATGAGTATGAGGAAACATTTAAAAAAAGAGGAGAGATTATTTAGAATAGAAGAATTATTGCATAAAGAAGATGTTCAAAAAGCTATTGAGGAATTAAGACCTATTGGAATGATACAGAAAATTATGCTGTTTGGAACTCGAAAAAATAAAGTTAGCAGAATAGATTTTGTGGCATTTATATTAAATGTTGGAAAAGTATTTGGGAGAAATGTAAAGAGAGCAAGTGTTTAGAATTCATAATTTAGAGAGGAATAGATGATAATTTAGTTATCGGTTTGAAATGTTATGAAAAAAGTAATGCAAATCATAGGGCAGTTACGAATTGGTGGAGCTGAAACCGTTGCAATGAATTTATATCGATATATTGATAGAACAAAATTTGAGTTCCATTATTTAGTATATGGGGATAGTGTTGGAGAATATGAAGAGGAAGTTACTAAGCTGGGTGGCAAAGTTATACATATAAGTTATTCTTCAAATAAAATTAATGAGTTTAAGAAAGCCTTAGATAAGGTTTTTAAAGAATACGGACCATACGATGTTGTTCATGCACACATGATGTTTCACAATGGGTTGGTTTTAGATGTGGCAAAGAAAAATAAAATTCCAATCAGAATATCACATGCGCACAGTACGAATGATGGGGCTGATAGAAAGCATTTATTGGATTGTGTTATAAGAGCAATTTATGACGCGTATTTTTGTTTAAAAATAAGAAAGAATGCAAACGTGTATATTGCCTGTGGAAATGAGGCTGGATGCTATTTATATGGGAAAAAGTTTTTTTTGAAAAAAGGTATTGTTGTAAAAAATGGTATAGATACGGACAAATTTCAGTTTGATGAGAAAAAGAGAAAAATATTGAGGGAAAAGTATGGATTGAGTGATAGACATGTATATTCAAGTATAGGGCATTTTGAACTAGTTAAGAATCATAAATTTATAATTGATGTGTTTGAAAATATAAACAAAAAAGATAACCGAGCAATTTTAATTTTACTTGGAGATGGAAAACTAAGGAGAAAAATAGAATTAATGTGTCGCGAAAGAGGAATTAGTGAAAATGTTCGGTTTATGGGAAATGTTAAAAATGTAGATGAATGGCTGCAGGCAATAGATTTTTTACTTATGCCATCGTTATATGAAGGAATACCTGTTACGTTGATTGAGGCACAAGCGGTAGGGGTGAAATGTTTTGTGTCAGATAGAATTTCAGAAGAAGTAAATTATACAAATACAATCCAATTCTTATCACTTGAAAATAGACAGGCATGGGAGAATATTGTAAATGAAAATGTTACATATGTTAGAACCGATAATAGAATATTGACTATAAAATCGGGTTACGATGTAAAATATAATGTTGGTATAATACAACAAATATATTTAGATGTGGGTATTAATTAGATGGTGTATAGTGTTAATAGAAAAATTATTTTGTTCTTATTTACAGATGCTTTTTTTATCATTTTATCATTAGGTTTGAAAGAGATAGACAAATTGGTTATCTTAACAGTTGGCCAATTGGTTTTAGAAATCCTTATATTATATGAAAAATGTGGGAGGTTATTTTGCTTTCCAAATATTTTTTTAGTGTTATCATATGTTTTGCATATGGGAAATTTGATGTCAGTAATTTTGTTCGGATATGAGAATAAATATATTGTTTCGATTGAAAATACGGTATTGATTAATAGCATTTGCTTTTTTATGCTTTGTCATTTTTTGTATACTATCGGAGGTGTACTTGCAAATGGCAGAAATGTTACTTTTAAGGGGATAAATAGTAATGTTTGCTTTGGATTGTTAGAAAGGACGGGATGGATTAGTTTGCTTGTTGGAATCGTTCCGAGGATTTATATTGATTACAAGCAGATTAGTTTGCAACTTAAAGGGGGATATTTGGACGCTTTACATAATATGACTCAGTATGGCATTGTCGGAATTTTGGCTTTGTTTTTTTACGCTGGAGTAGCTATACTTATGTATACATCTGAAAATCATCCGATTAGAGCTCGTGTTATTTTGGCTACAGTAACTATATGGGAGATTATTACAATGCTATCAGGATCAAGAATTTATGCAATTTCTCTTATTATAGTTTTGTTTTATTTGTATTTTCTTAAGATTAAACAGCCTAGGGCGAAAACAATGATTTTATTTTGCACAGGAGTTATTGGTATTAGCGTAATTATGACGATAATAAGCCAAATAAGAGATGGGGGTAGTTTTGATATTAGTGATATACAAAATATCATAAGCGGAGATGGGGGAGTACAGAATCCGATTATTGCATTTTTAGCAGAAATGGGTTCCACTATGAAGTCTCTTGCATATAGCATAAAAGATTTTCCTTCATATAATGATTATGCCTATGGAAAATCTTATATATATTCACTTATTTCAGCTATTCCATATATAGGTGACAAACTAGTAGATGAGAATTATATGGTATTTATAAGAAATTTTAAAATGAATAGTTATTTAGGTGGCAGTTGGATAGGGGAAGCATATTACAATTTTTCATGGGGGGGATGTTTCTTTTGCCTTATTGTTGGAATGTGCATAAGTAAAGTGGATTGTGTATTGGTGGATGATGAAAGTAATAATATCATTAAATTACTTTGCTTGACATTTTTGTTTTACATTGTCAGGTATTCGCGAGACTATTTCTGCGGATTTGCACAACCAATTCAGGTGTTTTTGGTTTTATTAGCAGTACTTTTTGTGTTTAAAATTTTATGTGAAAGTCCTTATACAACAGAATCTTGATTTTGCTATAGCAGAACTCTTTGTTTCGACAGAAATGCTTTAATTATGATAAATATATTTTTAATTACCATAAAGTAAAGGAAAAAAGATGAGAAAAAAGGTTACGGTATTATTTCCAGTTTATAAAGAAAAAATAGAGATGATAGAGCTCGCTTTGGATTCTATATTAAATCAAACAATGAAGGATTTTATATTAAGAATTCGATTGGATGATCCAGATAATTTAGAAGCAGAAGAGTATCTAAGGAGAAAAAAAAATGAAGATAACAGGATAGAGTTCGAGGTTAATTCACAAAATTTTGGTCTGCCCAAAACGTTGAATCTTATGATGGATGATATAGAAACAAAATATGTTGCAAGAATGGATGCTGATGATATATCTTTAAAGAACAGGCTTGAAGAACAATATCAATTTATGGAATCGCATCATGATGTTGATTTATGTGGTACTAATATTGTATTTATTGACTCAAATGGTAATGGGAAAACATATAACAAAAGAATTCCTACGGAACATAAGTATATATCAGCTTATTTAAAATATAACAACTGTATGGCACATCCAACCTATTTTATGAAAAGAGAGGTTGTTGAAAAAATAAAATATAAAAATGAATTGAGATATGCTCAGGATTATGAATATATATGTAGATGCATTGAGTTTGGCTTTCAAATTGCAAATCTTGATAAATATCTTTTATATTATCGGAAAAGTAATATGATGCCTGCTAAAATATTAAGGCAAAATCTGATAGCATATTATGTCAGATATTATTATAGAAGAAAAGAAATATCTTCAAATCCACCAATTGCTAAAAAAGTAGAACAGTATATTTTAGCGCATGATGAAGATGTTTTGCTTGAGTCTATTAGTTTGAAGAAAAGTTTAAGATCGTTATTTATCTCTAATAAGCCAATTAATAAAAGATTTAGAGCGTGTATCCCAAGTCGATATAGAGTTGATTTGTTTTTGGGGAATATAGCTTTAACATTTATAAAAAAGAACATGAAATAAATAGTGCGTAAGGGTTAATATTAACAATGAAAAAATATATAAGAACGATAGCAAGAAATATTTATCATTATCCACACGAGAAAAAAATAAAAGATAGATACAAGAAATTTACAAAATATGATACAGATAATATTGATTATGTTGCTGGAGTGCAAAGATATCTAGCTAACATGAAAGAAAGAGCTGATTCGTTTGTGTTTTCTGAAAGTTCAGATGTTACGTCAATATATAGTGTTACATATGGGTGTCTTATTGAATCTTTGTATGGGAGCATTGCTAATGCTGAAAAAAATATCTTAAGAAGTTATTTTGACAAGCATCAGCGCCAAGAGGATGGTTTATATTGGGACTATTCGTATGATGTTAAAAGATATTTTAATGGCTCTGATGGATGGGGGGCTAGACATTTAGTCCCACATATAACAATTGTCTTTGATAGAATAGGATATCAACCTAAATATGATTTTTTATATTTAGAAAAATATAAAAATCCAGATGATATGATAAAATGGCTTGATTCACTGGATTATCGTCATATTTGGGGGAGCAGCAACGCAATTATGAATTATGGGGTTGTAATGCAATATGCTAGAGATAGAATGAATGGGGATTTTTCTTTGGCTATTGAAGCAATGGAAGAATATTTGGTAAAGAAAATTAATGTCTATGGTATGTGGTTTGATGGAGATGTCACATCACAGGAAGAAAGAAATGAGATGATACGAGGTGCATATCATATATTACCGATATTATATTACGATGGAATTGATGTGCGTAATTCAGAAAATGCAGTAGAGGAAATCTTAAAATCACAGAATAAATGGGGAGGATTTGATACCTTTATCGCTTCGTCAGCTTGCGAAGATATTGATGGGATAGACACTTTGCTAAGATATTCTATTATGGCAGGAATGAAAAATGATTCAAGAGTGATTTCGGCGATTAATAAGGCAAAAACATGGACCTTATTTAATCAAAATAAAGATGGGGGATTTGTTTTTGAAAAGGATACAGAATTTTCTTATGGAGAGCAGAAATCACTTTCAAGTTTGGCTGGAGAGAGTAATATGTTTGCAACATGGTTTAGGTTAGTTGCATTAGAAATGATTAATGATTTCTTGGACAACAGGAATTCACCTTTTATTAGAACACCTGGATATGAATTACCATTATGAAAATAGAAAATACTAATCGGATAGTTTGCAATAATAGTAATAGGCGAAAAAAAGAATTGTATTTATTATATGAATTGTGTAGGAAATGAAATGAATATTATAATGGCATCGGATGATGAATATGCAAGAATTATGGCTGCTTCTATAAACTCGATTTGTAAATGCAATATAAGAGCGGAACTATTAAAAGTATATATTATAGACGCAGGAATCAGTGATATAAACAAAAAATATATAAAAAATATTAAAAAAAGATATAATAATCTAGAGATATGTTTTATTGATTTTGAAAGGTATAAAGACATAGTTGAAAAGCTAGTCAAGAAAACTAATCCTCCATTACCGTTAATTACTTTTGCACGGCTTTTTATTGCAAATATGATACCGGATGATAAGGTTTTATATGTTGATTGCGATACAATATGTGTAGGTGATTTAGAAGAATTTTGGAATATCAATTTGAATGGCAAGATGATTGCGGGAGTACAAGACACTGTAAATGACGAAATAAAAAAACAAATAGGATTAAAACCGGATGATCCCTATATCAATGCTGGTGTCATTTTGATTGACTTGAAAAAATGGAGAGATAATGATTGTGTGAATAAAGCGATAGATTATATTAATAGGAATAATGGATATGTCATGCACAATGATCAAGGCGTGTTGAATGCATTGTTTAAAGATGATATTAAAATTGTAAACCTTAAGTACAATGCTATGACACCTATTTTTAAAATTTCAAGAAATAAAATTATGAAATATTTTAACCTAAGAAATTATTATGATGAAAATGAAATCCGTCAAGCAATTAAATTTCCTATATTTGTGCATTTTGTTAGATTTACAACTTCTAGACCTTGGGAGGAAAATTGTAGTCATCCGATGAAAAAGTTATTTCAGGATAATTATGAAGAGGTTTTTAAAACAGATTTGAAATTGAAACCATATAGAGAATCAAAAGGACAAAGAATTGTCTATGAAGTTCTAGAATTTTGTCCGTATTTTATGTATAGACTTTTAATTAAAATTTCAGCTTTGAAAGGAAAATAAGAATATGGATGAGTTAATTAGTGTTATTGTTCCAATATATAATGTTGCCCCTTATGTAGAAAAGTGTATCAGATCAATTTTGGCGCAAACTTATTCCAAAATTGAAGTGATAATTGTTAATGATGGTTCTACAGATGATTCTCTACAGATTGTAAGAAATATTGAAAAAGAAGAAGAACGGATAAGAATTATAGATGTTTCTAATGGAGGACCTGCAAGAGCACGAAATATAGGTTTGGATGCAGCAAAAGGAAAGTATATTTTATTTGTAGATGGCGATGATACAATAGATGAGAACGCTTTACTTATATTATATCGTAAAATAATAGAGGTAAACGCTGACATTGCAACGATGAGAGTTGCGCAGGTATATGCGGATGACCATATAGAACAGTTTTCTTTTAGTGATCAAAAATATGATGTGATTGATTTTGAAAAAAAAGATTGGTTTTTTAAAGATGCTTCTGTTTTTCAACCAATATGGAATAAATTATATAAAAGATCGTTAATACAGTTTCGCTTTGATGAACAACTACGGCGAAATGAGGATATAGAGTTTAATGGAAAAATATATTGTCAGGCAAAAAGGATGGTAGTGATAAACCAACCATTATATTATCAATTACAGCGCGGTAGCAGTTTGTGCCATAATGGAAGAAAGACAGAAGATGAAATATATTCTGTAAAACGAGTATACGATAGCGTAGTAGAATATGGTAACAAAATTAGGATTACAGTAGATCGTAAAAAAGAAATAATGGAATATCTTTATTTTAGAATTGATATTCTATTACATATGATAATATATGATGAGTCAGGGTACAAGAACAGAAAAAAATATATCAAGCAGCTTCGCGAATATTTTCCTAAATGGAGGTATACATTAGTTAATGATATAAAGTCATATAATACTAATAAGCGTTTTTGGTTTTTTAAGAAACTTTTTGATAAAAGGTTGTATTATTTTTTATATCATTATAAGGATTTTGCTAACTTGATTCGCCCATTACGTTGCCTTAGGAGAGAAAATAATCAGTCGGAGAAGTTGTTTGAATAGTCATGATTGAAAATGAAAATAATATAAAAATTGCTACTAAAATATTTGGTAGTGGAGTAATAAAGAATGTTGTAACCAATTTAATGTCGATATTATCTAGAACGTTTTTTATTTATTTTTTAAATAAAGATTTATTAGGAATTAATAGCGCAGTAAATTCGATTATTAATATTTTATCTTTGGCAGAATTGGGGGTTGGGACTTCATTTATTTATATATTATACGGTGCAATAAATAGAAGTGATCATGAAGAAATCAATTCTATTATGCGATATTTCAAAAAGATTTATTTATTTATAGGTATATTAATACTTCTGTTGGGAGGAATACTTCTTCCTTTTATAAATAATCTGATAACAGCACCCCATGCTATAAGAAAATATATTTTACCATGCTATATTATATATGTTGTACAAACTAGTATATCATATTTGTTTTCTGCATATAAACGTTGCTTATTAATGGCAGATAAACAGGAAAATGTGGTTAATAATATTTTGACGATATTCAATATTGTTACTAGTTGTCTGCAAATGGGAATAATTTATTTTACAAGAAATTTCATTTTGTATTTATGCTGTGGATTAGTTAGTATTATTATTCAAAATATTATAATTTCGTATATTACACAAAAAAAATATCGTTTTTTATGTGTTAAGAATGCAAATCAAGTAAGTTCATCTATTAAGAAAATCTTGAAAGAATCGGTATTTTCTATTGTGATAATCAAACTAGGACAAGCGTTTTATAAGGCGTCGGATAATTTGGTTATTTCAAAAATACTTGGCGTCGGAATGTTGACATTGTATGACAATTATAATTTAATATTGTATTCCTTACAACAATTTTTGTCTATGGCAGTAACTTCTTTTACGTCTATTATAGGAAATGTAGCGGTCAATGAGTCGAAAGAACACTTGTACGATAAATATAAAAAACTGGAATTTGTAGCTGTGTTTCTTTTCTCAATATTTGCCGTGTGTTATGTCAATTGTATTCAACCGTTTATTAATTTGTGGATTGGGAAGGAGTACTTGTTAGGCGATGGATTTGCAATAGTTTTTGCATTACGGTTTTTTGTTATAGGATTGAACATTACTTTAATTGTATATAAGGATGCTATGGGGTTATTTAAATACGGTCGTTTTCTGAGTCCACTAACTGGAGTGATGAATGTATTTTTATCTGTTTTATTTGTATATAAAATGGGAGTGACTGGTATTGTATTAGCGTCGTTACTTTGTGATCTTTTTATTTATTATTTAGTTCATCCTAAAACTGTTATCAAAATAGGGCTGGGGATGTCACTGAAAGAATATTATAAAAATTATATCACATATTGGAACTTGATGATAGTGGCGTTAGGGATTAGTTTTATTATATGTAGAATGATAACAATTCATGTTTATTTGATTCAATTTTTAGTTAATGGTGTTATATCAGTTTTGTGTGTTTGCAGTATTTTTTGGGTTATAAAAAGAAATTCTCAGGAATGGAAATGTGTGAAAATATTAATAAAAAAACAATTAAAAAGAGGTAGGTAATTATGGATATAGCATTAGCAAGTGACAATAATTATGTGCAACATATGGCAGTTGCAATAGAGTCTGTTATTCAAAATAATGTAAATGAAAACATTAACTTTCATATTATGAATAATGGAATTACGGGTGATAATTTGATAAAAATTAGACATCAAATCGAATCAAGAGGAAAGAAAGTATTTTTTTATGATTTTTCTGGATTGGAGGATGAAGTAGGGTTTCACTCACATTCAAGCGTTCTTCCAATTAGTGCATATTCAAGAATATTTTTGCCACCTAAATTACAGGTAAATGTAGACAGGTTGATTTATATGGATGTTGATATGGTGTGTTGTGGATCATTGGCAGATACATATTCGATAAATATGGAAAAAAATATTATTGCTGCAGTTCAGGATTTTGCCAACATAAAAGCAAGGATATCTAATGGGTTAGATATAGAGGATAGATATATAAACTCAGGATTTATGATAATTGATGTTAATAAATGGTTGGAACAAGGTATTACTAATAAGCTACATAATTATATATTGGAAAGAGATGGAAAGGTTGTTCAAGAAGATCAGGGAGCAATAAATTCAGTTTTAAGGAATCAAATCAAAATTATTCATCCAAAATATAATGCAATGACACCATTTTATTTTGTTACGAGTAAAGAAATCAAAGAACGTTATAATATTCCTATTTATTATTCTGATAAAGAGTTGAAAGAAGCAAAATCAAATCCTGTTATTATTCATTATTTAAAATATAATGGTTTTGTAAATCGACCTTGGGAGAAAAATTGTGTTCATCCTATGAAAAATAAATACCAACAATACTTAGCGCAAACAGAGTGGGCGGGAGTGAAACTTTTACCCGACAAAAGAACCTTTGGAAAAAGAATAAAGGACAATTATCAACTTTTGTGCCCATGGAGAATAAAAAAATATATTATGAAATTAAAAATGAATATTAAGGTTTGGTAAAGCCGTCAGTCCGGTGAGGTATAATTCATTAGGAAAGTATCAGATTCAGCGTAAAAGGGGGCTGACCCCATTAAAAAAATATAAACTTTTTTAATGGGGTATTGAACATATTCGTCCGAAAGAAAGGGATGAATATAGAGCAATATCGTTAGAATATGAAAATTTGTTAGCGTCTTGCCGGGATACCATGATCGGGAAGAAAATTGTGGTCATAGCAAAGACAATGCATTTAATGAAAAATTATTTGTTTCTCCATTGGAAGAAAATTGTGAATCGTTATTTGAATTCAGTGATAGGGGAAAGATTAAAGCCGCTGACGGAAATGAACGGGCTGCGTATACAATTGAGATATTAAACCTGGATACGGAACAGTTAAATGCAGCAAGAACAGAAGCTATGTGGGTTTCAGGGGCAATGGATGAACTTACAGAGGATGAATGTCAGAGATTATTGGATAAATTTCAAAGCGTAGATGAGAGAGGACGATACGTTGGTTTTAGTGATGCGATTGTGTATCAATTAAAGAAACAGTTAGCATATTTGACACAACATTGATTGCTTGTGCAGTATTTTATTAGTCGAGAATTTCAAAGTCTAACTGTATAGAAGAAGATTGAAAGTAAATGAAAAGAGAAGAAATAAAAGAATATAGAAATACTTTTTCGGAACAAACTATTAATGAGATTGCTGAATTGTATGATTCAGGTGAAAAAATTGCTAATATAATAGAAAAATATCAACTTGAAATTTCACCTGGGCAAATGACATATTTTTTGCCAAAAATTTCAACAAAATATATATGTCCTTATTGTAAGGTACCTATGTTAAAGAGAAGAAATCGAAATACTGGATCTTGGGTTACTGAAAAAATTGTATGTGGTATATGCGGGCATTTATATACAGATGGTTTCGGGAAATGTTATTGTAAAAATTGTAAAAAGAAGGTAATTGATGCTATACAAATGGATAAACAGATTATTAGGACAAACTATGAGGCACTAATACCAATTAAAAAATTGGAATTTGGAGAGTTAAAGTTTTCGCAACAATGTATGTTATATATCTTATACTACATGGAGGAAATATATAGTGATCTAGAAGTGATTCCAAGTTCTGCACTACAATCGAGATTAAAAATGGAACTTATTTCGCAGTTGAAAAATGATGGAATTTTATATGTTTCACCAGAGTCTGATTTATATGCTTTTGCTCGTGAAAACTTTCCATATATATATGATGAAAGTCTAGTTGACTATTTTGTTAATGTGCATTTTTCATCAGAAGAAAAACTGCTTATAGCTAATAGGATGTTTTCAACAAATGAAGACATGCTCACAGACGAAATCAAAGAACTCATACATAAATTTATGTATGAGGATTTGTTGGATAATTTTGAGGAATTGTTGAGGGATAGAAACATTGCTTTTGCTCCAACCTGTAAACAGTTAAGTGAGTTTTATGATTTATTAAATGAATTAAGTTATACTCAACTAAGATTTCTTTGTTATAAAGTGGCTGTGTTTTATAGTGACGGTATTACAACGGGAAAAATTTATAAGGGAAAGGCTCCGAAACAAGTTTTAGCATCGGTATCAACATTTTACCATAATATTATGAAAAAATTTGGATCTGTATACAAATCCAATATAAAATATGTTGGTGAGCAACTTCGCTTTTTGATTGAAAGTGTACTTAAAAAGGATATAATGATTTTAGATGATACGATCTCGATATTAGCGAATGAGCGCTAGATAGGAAATTTAAAAATAAAAAAATGAGGGTATTTAGAAATGGATAGGATGAAAACGATTTTAGTTACAGGCGCAGCTGGTTTTATTGGTTCAAATCTGTGCCTGAAGCTATTTGAAAATTATGAAAATATTTATATTATAGGTATTGATAATATGAATGCCTATTATGATGTGAATATTAAGAAATGGAGATTATCTGAAATTGAACGTGCTGCCGAAAAAGCAGGTGTGAATGGTTCTGAATGGAATTTTATCGAGGGCAACATAGCAGATAAGAATTGTATCGATAAGTTATTTGCTAGATATAAGCCGGATATTGTAGTCAATCTTGCAGCACAGGCGGGAGTACGTTATTCCATTACCAATCCGGACGCGTATATTGAGAGCAACCTGATTGGATTTTACAATATTTTGGAAGCATGCCGTCATTCTTATGATAATGGGCAATCAGGAGTGCAGCATCTGGTTTATGCAAGTTCCTCCAGTGTGTATGGATCAAATAAGAAGGTTCCGTATTCAACGGATGACAAGGTGGATAATCCGGTTTCTCTTTATGCGGCGACTAAGAAATCAAATGAGTTGATGGCGCATGCGTATAGCAAGCTTTATAATATTCCGTCTACCGGGCTTCGTTTCTTCACGGTGTATGGTCCGGCGGGCAGACCGGATATGGCATATTTCGGTTTTACCAATAAGCTGCGGAACAATGAAAAGATTCAGATTTTCAATTACGGAAACTGCAAGCGGGATTTTACATATATCGATGATATTGTAGAAGGAGTCATGCGTGTGATGCAGGCACCACCGGAAAAGAAGATTGGAGAAGATGGATTACCGATTCCGCCATATGCGGTGTACAATATTGGAAATAATCATCCGGAGAATTTGCTTGAGTTTGTGGATATTCTGCAGCAGGAACTGATCCGGGCGGGCGTTTTGCCGGAGGATTATGATTTTGATAGTCATAAGGAGTTGGTGCCGATGCAGCCGGGCGATGTGCCGGTTACTTATGCGGATACATCGGCGTTGGAGCGTGATTTTGGATTTAAGCCGAGTACGGATTTGCGGACCGGGTTACGGAAGTTCGCGGAGTGGTATAAGGAGTTTTATAGTTAGAAAGCATTCTTTACAAAGATAATAGTACACGCATGGATAAAATTGTAAGGGTATTTTGTTTAGAAAAGTGGCAGGAATCATTTGATTCCTGCTATCTTAAAAGTTAATCAGAGATATTAATCACGTTGAAATAAATCACGGGTGTACACTTTATCATGTACATCATCCAAATTAGAGTCATAGCGGTTTGCAATAATGCTATGACTCATTTTTTTGAACTGATCCAGATTATTTACAACTTTACTTCCGAAAAAGGTGACACCATCTTCGAGAGTTGGTTCGTAAATGATAACAGTTGCGCCCTTCGCCTTGATACGCTTCATGACACCTTGAATACTGCTCTGGCGGAAGTTGTCGGAATTGCTTTTCATGGTAAGTCGGTAGACACCTATAATGATTTCTTTCTCTTTGGAAACATCCCATTGACTGTTGGCTTCGTAGGCACCTGCCAATTGAAGAACACGGTCTGCAATAAAATCTTTTCTTGTTCGGTTACTTTCTACAATAGCGGACATCATATTTTGTGGCACATCATTATAGTTGGCAAGAAGCTGTTTGGTATCTTTCGGGAGGCAGTAACCGCCATAACCGAAGGATGGGTTGTTGTAATGGGTTCCGATTCGCGGATCAAGACACACACCATCAATAATATCTCTTGTATTTAATCCTTTCATTTCCGCATAAGTATCCAATTCATTAAAATATGATACACGAAGTGCCAGATAGGTATTGGCAAATAATTTTACAGCCTCTGCTTCGGTGAATCCCATAAACAGTGTATCGATGTTTTCCTTGATTGCTCCATCCTGCAGTAATGCTGCAAAGGTGTGGGCAGCTTCGACCAGATGTGAATCTTCCGGATCAGTAGATACAATGATACGGCTTGGGTAAAGATTGTCGTACAGTGCCTTGGATTCACGTAGAAATTCAGGGCTGAAGATGATATTGGAACTGTGATATTTTTCTCGAACAGATGCGGTGTATCCGACAGGAATGGTGGATTTAATTACAATGATTGCATCCGGATTAACTTTCAGGACAAGTTCAATTGCTGCTTCTACTGCGGAGGTATCGAAATAATTCTTCTGGCTGTCATAGTTGGTAGGAGTTGCTACAACGACATAATCAGCATTTTTGTATGCGGCTTCACTGTCTAATGTAGCAGTCAGATCTAGTTCTTTAGTGGTCAGATATTTTTCAATGTATTCATCCTGGATGGGAGATTGACGTTTGTTAATCATATCAACTTTTTCCGGGATAATATCTACAGCTGTAACGTGATTGTTTTGTGCCAATAGAGTAGCGATTGACAGACCAACATATCCGGTTCCGGCCACAGCAATGTTCATAGGTGATGGTACATTCCTTTTTTTCTCATGTATTCCATTTGTAAATACGTCAGTGAGGTCGAAACCGAGGACTTCTCCTAACTGTTCCAGTTGAGGAATGGAAGGAAGAAAGTCTTCTTTTTCCATACGAGAGATTAGGGAACGGTTGATTCCGGTTGCATCAGCAAGAGATTGCTGTGTCATGGAGAGTTTTTTACGGTTCGTGATTATGAGGTTTGCCAGGATGGCAGTGGAGAGTTTTTTCATGATGATTTCCTTTCTGTGGCTATAAAATAATGAAAAAAGTTATTTATAATAACAAAATAGTGTTAACAACTGTTTGTATAGTATCATAAATTAAACAAAAATGCAATGAAGTGTGAATTTGAACGACAAAAATGTAAGCTGGAAAAGAAAAAGTGAATTTTTGGTTCATGTGATACTTGAAATTAAGTTCTACAATTTTTAAATGTTGAGAGAGAAAGTAATAAATATTGCAAGAACATGAGTTTGCTAGTATAATAAAGAAAAATGTAGAAGATAGTCAATTTATAGAAGAAATACAGAGATTAAACATTAATTATGGAGAGATTGCAATCACTATATTGGAAAAATGATGACTAAGTAGGAGAAATGGATATGTATTTAATATATGGATTAATAAGTGGAGTTTTGTCTGGTGTTCTATCAGGTTGCATTGGATATAGAATTTGTAAAAGAACGATAGTGATTAAACATAATTTAAATCCGACTTGTTGGTTTTGGGTGCATTTTTTAGTCTCAATTTATACAATTATACTAATGCTAATTTCGGATATCGTATATGAAAACTTTGCGGATGAAAGAAATTTACCATTGGGACTGAAGGGAATTGTATGTGCATTTATTCAAAATGGTGGAATGCTTGTTTTTGTTATGCTAATTTCTTCTTTAATATACAATTACTTTGTTAAAGTAATAGAATTTAATTATTTTGTTGAACGACACCCATGGATAAAAAAACTTTTTTTCTCAATAGCAGGTATTACCTTAATAATAATGTATATAATGGTAATTGGAAGGTCGCAGGATTATATTAATATATTGGCGGATGAATATAAACCTGCCGTGGTGTGGGGGATTGTCATAATTGAAATATGGGTTGGATTTGGAATGCAGATTAATATTCCACAGCGAAATAATATTAAAAATAGAAATCAGAAAAATAAGAAGAAAGATGAAAAACAAGCAAAAATTGAAAACAAATATATTGTATGGTGCTTAGGATCAATGATTTTATGTCCAATGTTTATGATTTTAGGTATGTATATAGACGAATATATGCCCAAATCAGTACGAAAGGATTGGCAAGCTATATATTGGGGACTAGTTATAGGAAGTGCAGCAATGCTAGTAATTTTATTTATTTTCAATTGGAAAGATTGTCCTAATAAAAGGCGGAGTATTAAAAATTTTGAGAAGATTTTTATGCAGGTGAACAATGATTCATATATAGGACACTTTATGCGAGTGCAATATAAGTTAAAAAAAGAAGAAAAAGAATTTGTTTTACAAATTTATCAACCAAACATAGAAATAGAAGAACGAAAAGAATACCCTGATAGCTTCCTAAAAAAATTTGACGAAGCATTCAGAAGAAAAACAGACGTTTATTTGCTTCAACAATATAAAGCTGAAGAAATTCAAAAGAAAATAGAGCAGAAGTTAGAACAGATTTCTAATGAACGAGAAGAATTATTGAAAGAGGCATGGAGTATAGCTTATAAATTATGTGATGATAAGGAAAAACAAAAAAGTAATATGGTTAGCTGATTAAATAAAAGACTTTAATATAGTGATTTTTATATATAAAATAGACAAATTATACCAAGGGGATAAAATGTTAGAAAAGAAAAATATATTTATTTTATTGCTTTTAACTGCATTGTTTTATTTACTCAATATTCCATCACGTGTATTTGAGTGGTTCTTTCTGTTCTTTTCACTTGCTCTTATTTTAGTTTATCGTATGGAAAAGAACATGTATTTTCACAAAGTTCTACTGTTTTGGTGCGGTGGAACTTTGTTTGCTTTTGGGGTGGGAAAGTTTATTGCAATCCGGCAGTTTCCAGAATTTACAATGGAAAAATTGTTGCTTGGCATATGTATGGTACTTATCTTGGGAGTGGATTTTGTTTTTCTGCTGAGATATGACAGGTCAGAGACGGGACAGAAAGAAAACGTGAAGGAAAATCTGTTTCGGGAACGAACTTATGATTTGGAGCGTCTCTGTAGTTTTATTCAGGCGGTTCCGATTGTTGGCATGGATGCGCCCTGGGGAGATGGAAAGAGTTTTCTGGTTAACATGATCTATCAGGATGAGGCGATGAAGAAACGCTTTACGTTTATTCAAATTGATTTGCTCACCTGTGATCTGAACGAGATTGAAAGTATCCTATTAGGAGAGATTGAACGCGTTTTGCAGAATAATGGAATTTATTCGTTTCATGGAAGAAAAACGGGAAAGCTTTTTAAAGATTTTTCGCTTTCAAATGTGTTTTGTAACGTTTTGCAGGAGGAAGGGGAAGGAGTTTCTTCTACTTTTATTGGGTTTGAGAAAGATGTCAGACGTTTGGACAAGGATATCTTAATTGTGTTTGAGGATATCGATCGAATCAAGGATCCGGATGTTGTACGTAAGATTTTTGCTATTGCAGAGAAGTTGGCTGGAGATAAGATACATATTTTATACCAGTATGAGTTTTCAAATTTGCCTTGGAATAAGGCGTTTTTGGAAAAATATATTCCTTATGAGGTTGCGGTGACGGAACTTTCATTTGAGAGAATTATTGTTGCTTTATGGAAGAAGTGTGGAATGCAGCGGGTTACAGGACTGAAAATTGAAGATGTGAAGTATATTATGACAGCTTCTGTGTCTAATGTGATTTTAACGGATATCCATGAGTTAAAAAAGTATGCTCTTGTGCTGAGACCGCAGAGAATTGCAATTCGCAATGTAGAACTGTATCTTAATGAATTTGTGCTGATATATAAAATGAATGAACGTTACCGGCAGAAGGAAAATGCAAAGTGGTTGGCAATGATCCTTTTTATTAAGCATTTTCTATATGAACAGATGGAACAGATCAAAATGGGAAAACTTCTTTCAGAATCGTTGTTGTTGACTTACAAGAATGAGACATTTGATGTGGAGACATTGATCGGAAGATACCATGCAAACATTTACTCGGAAAATGAGTGTATACAGATTGTTGAGGATCCGGTTAATAATCCCGTTATTTGGATATTTGCTGTGCTGCGATATGATTTTTCAATTCCGAAAGCGGACAGAAACGATCCAAGATGGTTTGCAAACGAATCAGATGGTGTTATGCGAAGAATGCAACATAATGAGCAAGTGAATCGTTTCTTGTGGAATATTAAGGGAAATGGCAATTCGGAATATACCGATATGGAATGGCTTGCAAAGGAAATTTGTGAAACGGTTTTAAATAAAGTAGGAAATCCCCGAAAGAAAGCTTGGGATAAAATCTGGAAAGATGCATTTCAAATGGAAAATGAAAAGAATAACGGTACGGTGCAGTTGTTTGGAGAGACTGCGATGCTTTCTGCCTTTAAGGCTTTGTATGTAACCGGAATTTCAACAGAAAATTGGATCCGGATGATAAAGTTTTATTTTGTGCAGGAGGAAGCACAAGCCATCACCGTAGATATGATCGAAAATCTTAACTTTGTGTCACTGATGAACAAAGATGTTCTGATTGCCGTGGCAAGGGGATTTGTACAATGTAAAGTGGTGGGAAATATGAATGAACAGAAAGCTTTTGCGCGGTTCTTAAAAAATTATTTACAGGCAATCTGGGGGTTGGGATATGCCAGAAGAAGAGGAGACTGGTATATTGCCGGTATGTATTCGGAAGAACTGTTACAGAAAAAAGAGTTTGTTGTGGAGGTTCTTGCGGATTATAGGCGTGCGCTGCAAGATGGAGAGCAGAGTGCATTATTTGCGCAAATGAAAGAGGAATTTCAGCTTTTGGTGCAGTTTGTGGATAAACTTTTAGCTGTTATCAGACATAACCGATCTTTAAAGGCTAGGAAGATGCAATGTAAGACTGGGGAGCCAAGAATCGTTTATGAACACGATGATCTGCTTCGGAAATTAAAAAAAGAAGTTTTAAATTTTGATTCGGTAAATGAGGTGGAAGGAGCAACTTTTATCAAAGAACTTGAGCAGTTGTATCGTGAAGGCAAACTAAATCCAGAAGAGTATCGGATTATAGAGGAATTGCTGCTGAAGAAAGGATGAATGAAGTAAAAGCTTGCATTTGAGATGAAAAAGAAGTACACTCAATTAAGTACACAAAAATAAGAATTGGAGAAATTACAAATGGAAAATCAGGTAAGGGAGATTTCACTTCGCCAGTTATTCTGGAAAGTGATGATGGGATGGAAGTTATGGATTGTATGTGCGGTGTTGTTTGCAATTTTACTTCCGGGAGTGAAGTATGCAAAGGACGTGCGGGCATATCATGCGGCACAGCAGCCGAAGGATGAGGAGCAGGAACCGACAGTTGTTCTTACGGATGACGAGCAGCAGCAGATCGATGATGTAAAGAGCTTAAAACTTTTAATTGAAAAAAACAGCAATTATATGCAGAATTCGATTTTGATGAACATTGATCCCTATCAGGAGCACAGAATGGAATTACAGTATTACATAGATTCTGATTTTGTGATGAATTACACGAAGGACAGCAAGAAAGATTATACATCTGCGATTGCAAATGCTTATGTGGATTATGCCAATAACGGCATGGATCAGAAAACGATATGGAAAGATGTTTCTGCAAAGTCGGAAGATAAGTATCTGGCAGAACTTGTGTCTGCATATAATAACTCAGATAATACATTTTCTGTAATTATTAAGTATACAGATAAAAAGGGGCTGGAAAGTGCAGCAAAGCAGATACAGAGTGAACTGGAAAAGAAGCAGCCGGAATTCAGTAAACGTATAGGCGGACATAAGCTCGTATTAGTATCAGAAAATTATCAGATATGTACCGATTCGGATCTTGCAACTTCTCAGGGCAATGTTTCGAATCTGATCAAATCCTACAGGGATCAGATTACTACTCTTAAGTCTGCTATGTCAGAGGATCAGTTGAGTGAACTGGAGCGAGAGGAAAATCTGGAGTCGGATGACAAGGAAGAGTCTGCAGCGGTACAGGTTGCTGCTCCGGCTTTGAGCAAGAAATATGTGGTACTTGGTTTTGTGATGGGAGTATTTCTTGCCGCATTGTATTTGGTTTGTATTGCTGTATTATCAAACAAGCTGCAGGCAGCAGAGGAATTGGTGCGATACTATAAGATGCGTCAGTTTGGTATTATCACCAGGGAGCAGCGCACAAAGGGAATTACTGGATTTTTACTGCGCATCAAGTATCGGAATCAGAAGATGCTTTCTCCGGAGGCGTCTCTGCAGATGGCTTCTTCAAATATTGAACTGTATTGTAAGAATGAAGGAATTACAAAGCTTTTCCTGACAGGTTCAGAGATTGAGCGAATGAAGAAAGAATGGATCACAAAGCTGACCGAACATCTGAAAGCAAGTGGTATTCAGGTGGTATATGGGGAGAATATCTGTTATGATTCTGCAGCGATGCGTGAAGCTTCGGAAGCTGGCCATGTCGTGTTAGTGGAGATTACGGATACATCGATCTATCAGGAGATTGAAAAGGAACTTCGCATGTTAAAAGACTGGAATGTTGATGTCATTGGATGTGTAGGAGTGGAATAAAGAACAATGGGAAAATATTTTGGAACAGACGGTTTTCGCGGTGAGGCAAACAAAGTACTGACCGCGGATCATGCATATAAAATTGGACGTTACCTGGGCTGGTATTACAACCAGAATCACAGGGGACGGATCATTATCGGAAAGGACACACGTCGCAGCAGCTACATGTTTGAGTATGCGCTGGTTGCCGGTATTACGGCATCCGGAGCAGATGCATTCTTGCTGCATGTTACCACTACGCCAAGTGTGGCATATGTAGTCCGTACAGAAAATTTCGACTGCGGCATTATGGTTTCTGCCAGCCACAATCCATATTATGACAATGGAATCAAGGTCATGGATGGAAACGGACACAAGATATCGGCAGAGGTGGAAGCTGCACTAGAGAAATACATAGATGGTGAGATGGGAGAACTTCCTTTTGCATTGCGTGACAAGGTTGGTGTGGCGCGGGATTATGCGATCGGACGGAACCGTTACATCGGCTATCTGATTTCTCTGGCTACCAGATCTTACGATGGCATGCGCGTGGGGCTGGATTGTTCCAACGGAAGTACGTTTAATATTGCAAAGAGTGTGTTTGATGCGCTTGGCGCTAAAACATATGTGGTTGGCAATGAGCCGGATGGTACCAACATTAATATGGGATGTGGATCGACACATATCGAAAATCTGCAGAGACTTGTCCGGGAGAAGAATCTGGATTGTGGATTTGCATTTGACGGAGATGCTGACCGGTGTATTGCCGTGGATGAGAACGGTATGGAAGTGCACGGGGATTATATCCTATATGTCTGCGGGAAGTATCTGAAGGAATGTGGCCGTCTGCAGAATAATACGGTGGTTGCCACGATCATGTCCAACATGGGATTGTTCAAAGCAATGAAGCGGGAGGGCATCGAGGTATGTGTGACCACGGTTGGCGATAAGTATGTCAATGAGGCGATGGTTGCCAACGGATATGTGCTCGGCGGAGAGCAGTCCGGACATATCATTTTCAGTAAGCATGCGACGACTGGAGATGGAATCCTTACGGCATTGATGCTGATGGAGGTGATCCTGGAGAAGAAGCAGAGCCTTGGCACGCTGTGCAAGGGGATGCAGATGTACCCGCAGCTTTTGAAGAATGTGAGGGTTGAGGACAAGGCTGCGGTTACCGGCAATGTGCATGTGCAGGAAGAAAAGGAGCGGATCAGCACCGCTTTGGGTGAGGATGGAAGAATCCTTCTGCGTGAGAGCGGTACGGAGCCGGTGATCCGTGTGATGGTTGAGGCACAGAGTGATGAGTTGTGCGCGAAGTATGTGGATGAGATGGTGCAGGTGATCCGGGAGGAAGGGCTTGCGGTGGAGTAGAATGGAGTAGAATAGTGAGATGGTAAGGGGAGCCGGCGCTGGTGCGCCGGCTTGTTTGTTATATGTTTTTCTTATTATGTTATGTTTTTGTGGAATTGAAACGCGAATTGTCATTTATATAAAAACCACTTGATAAACGATGAAAAAGAGAATATTATGGAAATGTGATATGGAAAAAAGATGGCCAGGTATTTATGGCAAGAAATTTATAAATGAGTTTGTAGATTGTATTATTGATATGTACCAAAATAGTAGTGAGATTATGTAAATTGAAGACTAGAGTTAATACATATGGTTTAGTGGAAAAGTATAAAAGTTTGGCAAAGAAAAAGCATGAAAAAAATAATTGTACATATAAAATCAGAAGCTGTTGAATGTTATTCTGGTCCTATGTCAAGATTTAGTACAAGTTAAAATGAGAAATTTCTCCCCATTTTAACCTGCCAGAAGCTCAGCCTCA
>ENA-UEOI01000255-UEOI01000255.1-human-gut-metagenome-genome-assembly--contig:-NODE-255-length-61562-cov-30.201350_pt1 | contig 61562 bp, 54 predicted proteins | sample MGYA00242883_ERZ507882 | MGnify/ENA primary metagenome ERZ507882 (study PRJEB26167, sample SAMN06115502) | human gut metagenome | host: Homo sapiens | place: China:Chongqing | collected 2015-07-29...
TCTGTGCGCAGTAGACTTGGCTACAAAGATAGAAGCAGGAAATTCTCTGTCCGCATGAGGATATTATATCATCGCTCTTGAGAGCGTTGATACCGGTTTTGAAGGTGTTTTGTGGGGAGATATCTCCGTTCGAAAATATAACAAGATAAAGGGCCGCAGTCGCAAGCGCCTGCGGCCCGCCCACAAAGCCCCGCAGTGCGGAGCTTTCCGAGGTTTTGAAACCGCAGTCTAAGGTGCACCTTGAGGGGCGTTTTCGCGGTCGTAGGTGAACGTGAGGGGCATCAGATCCCAGCAACAGCGGACTTTTCAAGGTGGACGTTCCGCAGGCGGTTGAGAAATCCGCTGTTTTCAACCACTCAAAAAAGTGATTTCCAAGTGAGAGCAATTCTCGGAGTAAAACGCGCATATTTTGAGCCGCTGTAGTCAATAAAAAGAGCTGCTCAGCCGTTCAAAAATCGCACCGCTGTAACCAAAGAAGAGCGTCCTCCGGCAGCGCAAAAATTGCGCCGCCATAGACAAAGATACGGCGGCGCGGCTCCGAGGGGCAAATGATAACTTTTTGATAACAGTTCGACTTTCGGGTAGCTTTGTTCCCTTGATTACGGTATTGTTCGTTGGCAAAGGAGGCTGATTTTATGCCAAAGCGACGAGCAAACGGCGAGGGCAACATCCGCAAACGAAAGGATGGTCGATGGGAGGGCCGGTACACAGTCGGTCACGATCCGGAAACTGGCAAGGCCATCATCAAAAACGTCCTCGGCAAGACGCAAGCAGAGGTGAAAGAGAAACTGAAAAAGGCCATCGAGGAAAACGTGGGAATCGACTACGGCAAAGCGAAAACTTACACCGTGGGAACATGGCTGGAAGTCTGGATGGAGAACTACGCCAGAGTGAAACTCAGACCGTCCACGTTCAAGACCTCGCAAGGCTTTCTGAAAAACCACATCAAGCCGCAGATCGGCAGCATTCCGCTGACCGACCTCACTTCTCTGGACTTGCAGCGGTTCTACAAACACCTGCTGGACGGCGGGCGAGTAGACCGCATCGAAGCGAAAAAGAAGCCAAAAGGACTGGCACCGAAAACCGTCCGCAACATCCACCAGATGATCGGCTCGGCGTACAATCTCGCCCTGGAGCAGAAGTTGGTGAGCAAGAATCCAACGCAGGGCTGCGCCCTGCCAAAGGTGGAGCACAAAGAGATGAAAACCCTGACCGCCGACCAGCTCGGCGCCTTCTTCCGGGAGGCCAGGGACAGCGGCGTGTACGAGCTCTACTACCTCGACCTTGCCACGGGCCTACGGCGGGGCGAACTGTTGGGACTGAAATGGACGGACGTCGACCTCGACTGTGGTGTGCTGAAAATCCAACGGGCCATCTCACGGCAGAACAGCAAGGTGGTCGAAGCACCGTTGAAAACGAAAAACGCCTACCGCACACTGCCCATGTCGGCGGATGCGATAGACGTTCTGATGCAACAAAGAAGAAAAACGGGCAACAGCGAATGGGTATTCCCATCGCCCACCGGAGGCCCCATGTCACCGGACAGCGTGCTGCACATGCTCCAGCGGGTGCTGAAACGGGCTGGGCTGCCACGGATACGCTTTCATGACCTGCGCCACACCTTCGCAACCATGGCCCTGCAAAACGGCGTGGACGTGAAAACGGTGTCCTCGATGCTCGGACACTACTCGGCGGGTTTCACGCTGGACACCTACGCCCACGTTACCACCGATGCGCAGCTCAAGGCAGCGCAAACGATGGGGAACATCCTATCCCGTGCCGTCTGATGCTTTCCGCTACCCGCTCCCGTTGGGGTCAGCGTTTGGGTCAGAAAAAAGCGGTATCCCCAAAACGGAACTTATGAAAAGCAAAAGTCCTCGAAATCAAACGATTTCGAGGACTTTTGGTACGCCGTGAGGGATTCGAACCCCCGGCCTTCTGGTCCGTAGCCAGACGCTCTATCCAGCTGAGCTAACGGCGCGTGTCCTTTCAGACAGCTTATGTATCATAGCACAGCGGCTCCGAAAATGCAAGGGGTATTTTCACATTTCCGCCTCTTTTTTGCACGGACTGGAAAAATGCTTGCAATGCGCCCGTCCGGCGCATATAATATCCTATTATTTTACTTGCATTTTCGGGAAAGGAGCGCCCCTATGAACATCTTCCATTCCGTCGCCGAATTAGCGGGAAACACCCCGCTGCTGGAGCTGTGTCGCTACGAGCGCAGGCACGGTCTGAACGCCCGTATCCTTGCCAAACTCGAGTGCTGCAACGTGGCGGGCAGCGCCAAGGACCGCGTGGCGAAGCACATGATCGAACGCGCCGAGGCGGAGGGAAAGCTCGTTCCGGGGAGCGTCATCATTGAGCCGACGAGCGGCAACACCGGCATCGGCCTCGCCGCGATGGCCAAGGTCCACGGCTACCGCGTGATCCTCACCATGCCGGAGAGCATGAGCGTGGAGCGTCGGAATCTGCTCAAAGCCTATGGCGCGGAGCTGGTGCTGACGCCGGCGGCGGAGGGCATGGCAGGCGCCGTGAAGCGCGCGGAGGAGCTGGCGGCGGCAACACCGAAGAGCTTTATCCCCGCACAGTTCGACAATCCCGCGAATCCCGAGGCGCACTATCTCACCACCGGCCCCGAGCTCTGGCGCGATACCGACGGCTGCGTCGATCTTTTCGTCGCTGGCATCGGCACGGGCGGCACATTCTCCGGCACAGGACGCTATCTCAAAGAGAAAAATCCGAATGTGAAGCTCGTGGCGGTCGAGCCGGCAGGCTCGCCGCTGCTCTCGGGCGGCAAGGCCGGGCCGCACGGATTGATGGGCATCGGAGCGAACTTCATCCCAAAAAATATGGACGTTTCGCTCATCGACGAGATCGTCTGTGTCCGCGAGGAGGACGCCTACGCCGCAGGCCGCGATATGGTCGCGTGTGAGGGCGTGCTCGTCGGCATCACCGCGGGCGCTGCGCTTTGGGCGGCAACGCAGCTCGCGCTCCGGCCGGAGAACGCGGGCAAGACCATTGTCGCGCTGCTGCCGGACGGCGGCGAGCGCTATCTATCCACGCCAATGTATCAGGGGGAATGACCGATGTCCGATAAAAATGAGATCATCCGTTCCGCCGCCGCGCAGGTGGCGGAGAACTACCGCAAAAGCGATATTTTGATGTACGGCGACGCGCTGCGCCTGCCGAGCCGCACGGCGGTCATTGAGATCATCCGCGACTTTCAGAAGATCCTGTTTCCGGCCTACTACGGCGACCGCGACCTGCTGAAGCTCCCGCCGGAGCAGTACAGCGCCCTGCTCATGGGGCACGTCTACGACAAGCTGCTGCGCCAGCTTGAGCTGGTGATGCCGGAGGGGGAGGAGGGCGCGCGCCGCGCCGAGAAGGTCTGCGAGGCGATGATGGAGCGTCTGCCCCATATCCAGGAGCTGCTGCTCAAGGACCTGACCGCCAACTACAACGGCGACCCCGCGGCCTCGAGCCGGCAGGAGATCATTCTGTCCTACCCCGGGATGTTTGCCATCTTCATCTATCGCATCGCGCACGAGCTGTATCTTGAGAAGGTGCCGATGATCCCGCGCATCATGACGGAGTACGCACACTCCCAGACGGGCATCGACATCAACCCCGGCGCGACCATCGGGGAATATTTCTCCATCGACCACGGTACCGGTGTGGTCGTCGGCGAGACGACCATCATCGGCGACCGCGTGCAGCTCTATCAGGGCGTGACGCTCGGCGCCATGTCGCCCGCAGGGATGCACCACAGCGCGGAGACTCCCGCGCGCCGTCACCCGAAGGTCGGCAGCGACGTGACCATCTATGCCGGCGCGACGCTGCTCGGCGGCGCGACGGAGGTCGGCGACAACGTGGTCATCGGCGGCAACGCCTTCCTGACCGAGTCGGTCGAGAGCGACACCAAGGTGAGCATCAAGAAGCCGGAGATGACCTTCCGCGTGAAGGGCGGCCGGTTCTGAAAACAGAAACGGAAAAGCCCGCATCTTTCGATGCGGGCTTTTCTAATGGGCAAAACAGAGGCGAATTCAGAAGCCTGGAGGTATTGGCGCACACATGCGAACGGGCCGGCTATTCCTCCTCAATCGGCAGAGCGACCTGCGTGATGAACTTCGCGGGGCCCTTGTGCTGCGGCGGGCCTTCCAGATAAATGCGGCGGAGCTTCCCCGTGGGCGTGAGCCCATGCCGCCGCGCATAGGCGCGGAGCTTCTTCTCCGCGGCGGGCAGGTCCTCATAGGCCCCGTGGTGGTAGAGACTGAGCGCCGGCGCCGCGGGCAGCGTTACCACATGGTCGCCCTCGCTCTCCGGCGGGACAGCCGCGCAGAATGCGACCTCCTGAGGGCGTGCAATGGCAGACTCCACAAGGTACATCCGCTGTGTGATGTCCGTGCCGTAGAGCCGCATCGCCTCCAGCGCGGTGGCGTGGAGCAGTGCCGTGCGCTCCGCCACCGTGGACGCCGGATACACGCGGCGGTAGATCGTTTGCTGCGGCAGAAGAACGCGCCTGACCTGCGGCGGCGCTGCTGCTGGCAATGCCGCCGCTGCGAGTGATGGCGGGCAGCCGGTCGTTCGGCGCGCTGCTGGCGGCGTTTATCCTAGCCGCCTGCGTCCACGCTCTCTGTGCGCAGTTCATCCGCGCCGAGGGCCATACCACGCTCTACGCCGTGCAGGGGCTTCTCAACACCGCGCTCTACATCGCGCTCAATGTGCTCTTTCTCACGGTGTTTTGCTGGGGCGTGATGGGGTATTTGCTCTCCATGGTCGTGGCCGACTGCTTGAGCGCGCTCTTTCTCATTTGCAGGGAAAGGCTCTGGCGGCAGCTCCGCCCGGCGCCGCGCGCCGCGCCCTGGCGGCAGATGCTCACCTACTGCGTGCCGCTGATCCCCATGGCTGTCTTCTGGTGGATCATGGGCGTGTCGGACCGTTATCTGGTGGAATGGTTCGTGAGGAGCGATGCCAACAGCATCTACGCCGTTGCCTACAAGATACCGACCATCCTGACCATCCTCGCCACGGTGTTTATGGACGCCTGGCAGCTCTCCGCCATCGCCGAGTCGGGCGACCGCCGGGCGCAGGCGCGCTTTTACGCGCGCGTGTGGGACGCGTTCTTCTCCGCGGTCTGCCTCTGCGCGGGCGGCATCATCGCGTTTTCGCCGCTGCTCATCCGGCTGCTCGCGGCAGAGAGCTACTATGACGCCTGGCGCTATATCCCGATCCTCACGCTCTCGATGATCGCGGCGGCGTTTTTCAACTTCATGGGCAGCGTCTACGTCGTGACAAAGAAGAGCACGGCATCGCTCTGGATCTCACTCGCCGCCGCGGCGGCGAACATCGAGCTCGATCTGTTCCTCATTCCGCGCATCGGCGTGCAGGGCGCGGCGGCTGCCACATTCCTCGGCTGCCTGCTCGTATTCCTGATGCGCACGGCCAGCGCGAGAAGGCTGCTGCCGTTCCGCCTTGCGGGCGGGAAGCTCGCGCTTGGCGCGCTCGTGCTGCTCGTCCAGACGGCAGCGATGCTGCTCCGCCCGCGCGGCTGGCTCGCCGCGCAGGGCGTGTGCCTGATCGTTCTCTTTATCCTTGCGCTGCGCCCGATGCTCGCCGCCGCGCAGACGGTGTTTCAAAGAAAGTAGGTAGTTTCCATGATCTTAACGGCATTCCACGGCTTCTGCATGGCGCTGGCGGACAGCGCCCCCGGCGTCTCCGGCGGGACGATCGCCTTTATCCCGTTCATCGCCGCGGCGGAGCGCACGGCGCTGAAAAGGCTCCGCGGCGCGCCGTTCGCCCTGCTCGGCATGGCGGTGGTCGTAGGACTCACGCTGCTGCGCGGCTCATCCGCGCTGGGAAGCGTCAGCTTCGCGTCGCTCTCGCCGTTCTCGATGCTTTATATCTTCCTCTCCGGCGCGGTCGCCATCACGGCGATGGTGCTGCCGGGCATCTCGGGCTCGTCCATTCTGCTCATCGCGGGCGTGTATCTGCCCGCCATTCAGGCTGTCCGCAGCTTCCTGCACATGGAGCCTTCCGTGCTGCCGGGGCTCTTCGCGCTGGGCTTCTTCTGCTCGGCGGTCTGGCGGTCGGCGTGTTGGTGGGCAACGTATGCCTGAAGAACCTCATCGCCCGCCCGCGCCCCTGCTGGCTGGACAGCAGCGTGCGGCTGCTCATCGCTGACCCCACAGACTATTCGTTCCCATCAGGTCATACCCTGTCCTCGGTCATCGGCGCGACGATTTTGACGAAAACGGACCGCCGCTTCGGCTATGCGGCCATCCCGCTCGCGGCACTCATCGCCTTTTCGCGGCTGTATCTCTATGTCCATTTTCCCAGCGATGTGCTTGCCGCGGCGGTGCTGGGTGTTATGATCGGCGAGCTGGCCTTTTATGCTGACCGAAAGTGGACGGAGCGCAGAGGGACATAAGGCGTTTCCTGCCATCTCATTCTTTGAAATAAATCCTCAAAAAGACACACAAGCCGGAGGCTCCCATAACGAGGGAGCTTCCGGCTTGCGCGTTCAATTCAGATGCCCCAGCGCCGCCGCGACGGACCCCTGCAGGCTCGCCTCGACCTCCGGCGTCGAAACGGGCTCCTCCAGAAGCTCCGCTGTGGAGACGGGAAAGCTGCCGCCTTCGCGGCTGCGCAGCAGATAGATCAGCCCAAGGGTCATCGCGTTGCGCTTCGCCTCGATGATCACGGCCTCCTCCTCATAGCCGCCCGTTTCGCGCAGGGCGTGCACCAGTCCGCGGCGCATCTCAGCGAGATAGGTGGGCTGATAGAAGCCGCCGAACACCGTGAAGTCGCGGAGGAAGTGCGCCTCCAGAAAGCAGAGGAACAGGCCCGGCAGGAGCGACCCGTCCCGCAGCCCTTCCGTCAGCGCCTGCGGCGTGAGAGGGACGGTCACAGCCTCGCCCAGCGAGTTTTGACCCGTCAGCGCCGCCGAGCCCGCGCTCTCGCGCAGCCGCAGAGGAAACAGCGCCGCGCGGCGGTCGAGTCCCCAGAAAAAGTGCGTGCCGCTGGTGTCTCCCGTCCAGCAGCCGGAAACGCCGTTCAGCTCCCGCAGAAGCGATGCGCGCAGCTCCTGCCGGAACAGCATTTGGCAGGTGAGCGCGTCTTCCGTCCGAAGATCTCTTTCCAGCAGACGGGCGGTGAGCGTCTCCATCGGCATCCAGAGGTACTGCGGCGCGCGATCGGTGAAGTACCGCTGTGAGAGCATGGCGTTGATGACCGTGGTCTGCTCCCGCAGCGTGCCGCAGCGCTGCACACGGCCGGAGAGCAGGACCTCGCGGCAGAAGCGCTCCAGCGCGTCGGCTGTGCGAAGTGAGCAGGAGCCGCGCCGCGTCTCCTGCCGCAGGCGGTTCAGCGCATTGTCTACCATGTCCGGAGAGATGCCCTCCACGGCGGCCACGCAGGCGTGGCGCAGCTTGAACGGATAAAACGGCAGCCGCAGGCAGCCTTCCGGCGCGGTGCAGTCGTAGACCAGCATACCCCTCGGGTAGACGTTATTGTCCAGCCTCGGGTTGGCACAGGACAGAAACGGAACGACCACCCCGGTCTCGCCCTGCGTCCGCAGCCACCGGTCGCAGAGGATCGTGTCCTGCACGGTCATGTACTCGAACGCGGGATGATGGTGGTTGGCGGTGGACAGGCAGCGGCGGCGCCGGAGAACGTCCGCGCATTCCCCGGCGGTCTCCGCGCCGAAAAAGGGCGTGAAGTAGTCCCGCACCTCATCCAGCAGCTCCTCTGAGGGAAGAATGTCCGGCAGAGGCCGGTGACGGAGCTGCCCGAGATAGGTAAGCAGCGTTTCGCCGCCATGCCGCCGCAGCAGCTCCGCGGCTGCCGGATATTTTTCAGCAAGTGCCGTCATTTGCTCCGTCATTCTCTGCCGCCTCCAGTCGGATCGAAAGCACCGTGTTGTTCATGTTCATGATGCGCGTATAGGTCTTCTGATCGGTGAGCCGCTCGAGCAGACGGATGTTGTTCATTTGAAGGATATCCTCATTGTCCACGAACGCCAGCGGGTCGAAAGGCGCGCCGTCGTCGCGGATACGGACGATCAGGCTGCCCTCCTCCAAAAGAAGGCAAATGTCGATCATGCTCACATGCTCGTTATGGTTGATGATGTTGAGGGCGGCCTCCTCGAAAGCGATGGCCAGCAGGACGCCCTTGTTGCGGGGAATGCCGTTCTGTTGGCAGAACAAGTCAATCTCCCGGTGGATGTCCGCGACGTTTTCCGCCTTTCCTGTGATGGAAAAGGTGTGGCAGCTCCGGTCCGCCCGGTCCTCCAGCCCGAGGAGGGCGACGTTCCCACAGGTCCGCTTTTCCCGGAGCAGCGTGACCGCGGGGGACAGCAGCTCCACCAGCAGGCACCAGACGGCCACGGCGGGGATGCTGCGCCAATGGAGCCGCGAGATGGCCGCCACGCAGAGCAGCAGAAGCAGTATTTTGAGCACCACGTTCTGCAGCGTCAGCAAAAGCACGGACAGGCGCTGCCGCTGAACGCTGGGATAGAGCCTGGCGAGCAGGTCGTTGAGCCAGAGGAAAGGCAGACTGAGCAGCATGATGCGGAGCGCGAGCACAGTGTCCGGCCCTGCGTCGATGCCGTAGGAGTGGAGAAACGGCGCGGAGAAGCAGAACAGTCCCGCCATGAGCGCCGCGACGAGCGCATAGGTGTACTTGGACAAAAGGGAGAGCATCTTCCGCAGCCCGTAAAAGTCGCGTTCGCCGTAGAGCATACTGCCCAGCGTGGAGATCGTCTGCAGCGCGCCGCCCGCCAGAATGCGCAGGATGAAGCGAAGCTGGCTGTACACCGCGTAGAGCGCCACGCCGATGTTGCCCACGAAGTACATCAAAAGCAGGTTCACCGTCAGGCCGGAGAAGATGCGTGAGGCCTTGTCTGTGGCAAAGGAGGAGCAGGACGAGGCCAGCTCCCGCCCGGTCTCGCGCAGGTCGCCGGCGCGCAGGACAAAGCGGAAGGTGCGCTTTTTGGACAGCAGATAGGGAAGCACCACCAGAATACCCGCCGCGTTGCCAAGCAGGGAAGCCGCGGCTGCGCCGGCGACGCCCATGCGCAGATACTTCATAAAGACAACGTCCAGCACGATGTTCACTCCGTTGGCGGCAACGACCGAGCCCATGGCCAGCTTGGAGCGATCGTCCAGAATGGCGAAGCTGGAGAGAACGAGATTGACGCCGACAAAGGGCGACGAGAGCAGGGTGAAGAAGGCGTAGCGCGCCACATCGTTCGCGATCGCGCCGTTGTTGGACAGGACGCCGCTGAAAAAGCCGCAGAACGGCAGCAGGCACCAGCAGAGAAGCCCGCCCGCGAGCGTCAGAAGAAGGGACAGGGTGAAGACCCCGTTGGCCTGCCGGAGCCTTCGCTTGCCCAGCAGAATGCCGGCGGCGACCGGCCCGCCGGAGGAGAGGACGAAGCCGAAAAGCTCCGCCACATCCACAAAGCTGTCGCAAAGGCCCGCGGCAGCGACGGCATCGGCGCCCAAAAGGGCGCCGATGAGCATAAAGTCCACAACGGAGACCAGATAGGCGGAGGCGGTCACCACCGTGCCGACGCCGAAAAACTCCCGCGTCTTGCTGCGTATGATGGCCTCGTTCCGCAAGTATTCATATCCCATTTTGCTTTCCGCCTTTCGCGCTTCGGGACGGTCACACGCCGGTGCGCGGGGCTATCCCGGATTTCTGAGACATTTGGTATCCAGCATTCCCAACTGGCCTGCGACGGTCGTGACCTCGACCTGCAGGCAGGTCAGGTTGGATGCCGTCGCGATAAAGTCGATCATGGAATTGATCGCGACAGCCAGAGCGAGGGCCTCGCCGGGGATGCCGAGCTGGGTGAACATGACCGTGTAGCAGGTCAGCGCGCCGCCGGGGATGGGCGGCATCGCCAGCGACAAAAGCCCGGTCACAACGATCATCGTGAGGAGCCACGCGGGCGTGATGGCCGTGCCGAAATTTTCCGCCATGCACAGGCAGGTCGCCACAAAAGCGACCGCAACGCTGGGCATATAGAGGACCTGTTCCAGGGGTACGGCGAAATGCGCGAGCATCGGCGGGATGCCCAGCTTCTTCTCGCAGGTCTCTAAATTGGTGGCGAACGCCGCGGAGGACGACGCCGTGGTGAGACCGATGAGGAAGGTCGGCAGCAGCTTTTGCACAAGCAGCCGGAAACTCACCCGGCGCCGCGCGGCAAGGATGCCGATGAATACGAGACACATCAGCGGGCAAAGCGCATAGGTGATGACGATGGCCTTGAGGATGCCCGAGAGCTCGGAGCCGAAGTCGGAGCCCAGCAGAGCGAACAGACTGAAAAATACGAAAAGCGGGATCAGGTCGCCGATGGCCTCCATGAGGAACTGAACCACCTCGTTCGTCTGCTCAATGAACGTGCGGACGGCGGCGGCACGGTCGCCCAGGATCAGCAGGGCGATGCCGACGGCGGCGCCCAAAAAGATGATCTGCAGCGTGTTACCGTTCAGGAACGGAGAGATGATATCCGAGGGAACGATATCCAGAATGATCTGGTAGATGGTCGAGAATCCGCTCAGCGCCGCGCCGCCCGAGGACAGCTCCAGCGGGAAAAGCCATAAAAGGCAGACGGTCGCTCCCGCGCTGACGAGGAAGCTCAGCGCCGCAATGCGGCCGATCACTTTCTTCCCGATCCTTCCCATCATGGTCATATCGCCGATGTTGAAAATGCCCCAGCAGATCGCCAGGAAGATCATCGGCGAGGAGATGGTGCGCAGCAGGTTTAGGATCAGCGTAAAGAGCGGGTCGGTCACGGCCCGGACGCCCGCCTGCGCACCCGCGGGGAGCAGGCGCTGCAGCAGCCCGAGGACGACCGCCGACACGATGGCGAGCAGGAGCTTCTGCATCTGCCCCATTTTCCTCTTTCTGGGCGGCTCGACGGTCAGACAGTTTTCACCGTTTTGATAGCTCTGCGTCAGCGTAAGGCCCGCCTGCGCCAGCAGGCGGCTGGAGAGCAAGCAGTTTTTCAGCACGTCGTCGGCCTGAAGCTCCTTCCCCTCGACGCGGATCTCGATCCGCTGCTTGCCCAGACGTTTTTTCGCGCAGAAGGTGACCGGCGCGCCGGGGAGCGCGGAGGACCAGCCCTCCAGGATCTCCTCCAGTGAGAGGCGAAGCCGCAGGATATCCTTTCGGTCCGCCTCCGCCTCCGTCAGAGAATCCGCGAACTCCTGCGAAAGAAGATCCACGGTCTCCGGCGACAGCCGATAGCCTTTCTTTTTCGATGTCAGCATACTCATTTCCTCCCGCTCATCCGTTCTTTTTCCGCTGCGCTCCCGAACAAACGCTCATTCGATGCGAAGAATGTCGGAAAAGCCCGTGACCTCGAACACCTCCATCACGGCCTCGTTCACGTTCCGGAGCAGCATCGCGCCCTGTCGGTTCATGAGCTTCTGCATCGCAAGCAGCACGCGAAGGCCCGCGGAGGAGATATATTCCAGCTTCTCCACGTCAAATACCAGACGTGTAATGCCGTCGCGGAGCTCCTCCGGCCTCGGTGTGGTCATCGTGTCCCTCCGCATAAAGATCTTCCGTTGCCGCCGGCCGCGGCAGACCGGGCCGGCCGGAGACTATGGCTTGTCCTCCTGCCGCTCCGCCTTCCGCTCGAGCAGCATTTGGTCCGTTTTCTGCCGCAGAAGCAGCAGCATATCCAGCTGCTCGGCGTTGAGGTCCAGCCCCCGCTCCCGGAACAGCAACAGGAGCTTTTCACGGTACTCGCTCTCCCGCAGCGTCGGATACTGCTTTGCCAGCTCGTTGAGCTTTCGCCGCAGCTCCTCGTTGGTGTCCGCTTCCCAGTTGAATTTGGCGGTCTCCGCAAAGGAGAGCTTTTTCTTCTTCCAAGGCCAGTTCATAGAAATTGTCCTTTCCGCGCCCCTGCGCTGTCGCCGGCGGACGGCATTCATCCTTTTCCGGAGACAGCATAGCACAGCTGCACCCCCGACGGAGCAAAAATGCCGGAATTGGTCGTTCTGCCTCCCGAATTGGTCGCGGGCAAAAAAGGAAACCGCCCGAGGGCGGTTTTCCGGATTCCGTATCTATGGATTGAGAATGACGCAGGCGGTGCAGACGCCGGCTTCAACTTTGTAGTGTACCTCACCCTGATAGCGCTCGGCGGCGGAAACGATGCTGTCGATCCCGACGCTCCGCTCTGCGGGCAGGCCGTTTTCCAGCTTCAAGTTGACGCAGGGGTTGCTCACCGCGAGGACCGTCTTTTTCCCGACGTTTCGGATGTGGACGCGGATGGGGCCGGCGCTGTGCGCCGCGGTACAGGCGTTGAGGGCGTTTTCCAGAAGGTTCGCGAGAATGGCGACAAAGTCCACGTCGGCCACGTCGGACTGCGCGGGCGTATCCGCCTGCGCGGTGAACGCCACGCCCGCCGCCTTCGCCTTTTCGGCGTAGGAGCGCAGCAGCTCGTTGACCATGGGGTGTGGGCACCACGCGGGGAAGTTCTCGGCGACCGCCTGCTCCTGCTCAAGATAGCGCAGGATGCCGTCGGTGTCGCCCGCGCGCGCCATGGCGGCGATGCAGGCGTCGTGATGCCGCTTGTCGTGGCGGATGCGGCGGCTCTCCCGCTCTGCCCGGCTGACAGTCTCCATGTAGCTCGCCAGGTACTCCAGCTTCTGCTTGACGAGCGCTTCTCTGGCGTCTCTGCGCATATAAAAAATGTTGCCGATGCTCAAAACGCTGACCGCCGCGTAGGTGCATACCGCAGCGCAGAAAGCGAACAGGGTATCCGGCTCCACTCCGTCGTCCAACCGTATCCTTGACATGAGGGCTATAAACAGAAAAAAATAGATCGCGGAAACGGCGCTCAGGAGTTTCCAGCTCTGCTTCCGAAAGCCGCTGACCTCACGGAACAGCGGCCTGCCGTATTTCCGGTAGGCGAGCAGGATCGGCAGCGCCGTGACAATATGGAGCGCGGTGCGCACAAGGTATTTGACCGCCATCGGGCGGTCGGGCAAAAGAAAATAGCACAGGTAAAGGCCGCCGGACCAGGAGATGCAGCACACGCAGAAAAACGTGATGAGCAGATAGACCTTTTTCCAGAAGCCGTCCGCGGACACCGCAATGAAAACGGCGGAATAGCTGAGAAAGCCGACCGTCAGCGACACCGGCAGCCGCAGCGGCGCCGGCAGCAGGCCGAAGCACAGATAGAGATCCAGCAGCAGGATAAGTCCCTCCGCGCCCCACAGCAGCGCTGTCCTTTGCACGGACCAGCGTCGCTCCTGCATCAGCAGCCCGGCCGCCAGCAGCGCCGCGAAGATCGCCAGTCCCACATAGAGGATCGTTCCGATGTAGCGGGGGTCTGTCATCCGTTTCTGACCTCCTCTAAGTAGAAATCAAAGTATGCCTGCTTAATTTGGGCGCGCAGCCGCCGCGGAACGGGAATGCGCTCGCCGCCGTCCATGATAAGGTCCGTGCCGGAAAAGCAGCGGACGTGTGCAAGGTTCACAACGTAGGAGGCTCCGCACGGGATCATGCCGCGCCGTCCCGCCAGGCAGTCCTGCAGCTGGGCGGCGGTCAGCCGCGCCGTCAGCTTCCGGCCGGAGACCAGAGAGAAGCTGCGCCGCTTGCCGTCGGTCTCGATGTACAGCACGTCCTCCAGCGCGACGCGGTGCAGCTCGCCCTCGCAGGGGAGCAGGAGCCATGTCCGCTCCTGCCGCAGGGCGATCACGCGATCCAGAGAGGCGCTGAGTTTTTCCTGCGTGTACGGCTTTTGAATGTAGTCCGCGGCGTGGAGCGCGAAGGCGTCCACCGCGTAATCCGAGCTGGTCGTCAGGAAAAGGATGTCCGTATTTTCGCTGCACCGGAGAATGTCCCGCGCCAGCTCCGTCCCCAGCATTCCGGGCATACAAATGTCCAGCAGGGCGATATCCGGACAGCCGGCCTTCTCGAAGGCGTCCAGCATCGCAAAGGCGGAGGAATAGACGGTCGTCTCGATGCCGTGCTCCTGATGCGCGGCCGCGTAAACGCGGAGGTCCTCCGCGATCCGCTCGCGGTCCCCGGCGTCGTCGTCGCAAATGGCTATTTTCAGCATCGTCCCGCCTCCTTCGCCGTGTTTTCTGTATTATATACCGAAGCCCGCCGCTTCGCAAGCGGTCGGCCTGCCGGATCCGGCCGCTTTGCGGCTTTCCGGGCGGCATCCCGCGTGAGGTTCATTGTATCAGCCTGTAGAACGATGCGCAAGCGAAACGCTTGCGCATTGTTGGCATTGTCGGTCATCCGTGGGTCGAGCCGCAGAAGGTCCTTGCGGAAATTAAAATCGAATAGGGCTCAACGATAAAGCCGGAGTGATCGGGAGCGACGGAAAGGCCGCGGCATAAGCTGTCGCGGTGTACTGCCGTCCGCGCACCGGCGTGCGGCGCGAGAGAATCACCGCGCCGTCCACTGGTATGCGATCCGGGGCGAGCCGTCCCTGACATGGATGATCCCGCACTTCTTAAAGCCGTTTTTCTCAATCAGCCGCTGCATCGTCGTATTGTTGGCGTGGGTATCGACGCGGACATTGGGGGAAATGCTTTTGCAATGCTCGGCGGCGCATTGGAACAGCCCATGGACCCGCCCGTCGCCGGCCAGCCGATGGATCGTGACGTAGGGCTCGTCGTTCAACCATTCGCCCTCCTCGATGTGTGCGTAGGTTGGCTCCGCGCCCTCGAACAGAGCAAACACCCCGTGTATGCCGGTCTCATCATAGATCACCGTACAGGCCCTTTTTTGAAGGTCGGACCGGATCAGGTCCGCGCTCGGATAAGAGCGACCCCATTGGGTGGGATTTCCCGACCGGATCATGTAGTCCTGCGCGTATTCGTATATCCTTTGGATCTCTCCGAAATCAGCATCCGCTGCATTTCGCAGGCTGAGCATATAGTTTCCTCCACTTTCATTCGTTTTTCGGGCTTCTCCGCGTCAACCCAGCTTATCGCCGTTTTGGACCTTCTTGTCCGGTGTGACCAGCACGACGCCGCCCTCGCTGTATGTGGCGAGGACAAGGACCTCCGACACGAATATCCAGTTTCATGAAATCATCAAATGCTGCCATGCAGAGCACATCCTTTCCTTGCACGATTCCTTGCGCTCAGCATATCACAGCTCCGGACGGTTGGCAATGGGGCGCGGCGGCCTTTTTGAAAAGAATACGCGCCTGCGCGAAAGACCTAACCTTTGGTTAATGGTTTTTCGTTTTCATCCGCCGTACAATAAAGGTACGGTGGAGTTTTTTATCCCCCGATACGCTGAAAAAAGGAGGACGCACGCTTGAACCGGAGATACCTGTCAGCCGTTGAACCGCTGCCGGACCACATTCTGCAGGTCGATTTCGTATCCGGCAGCCGCCTGCTTCTGGACATGAAGCCGTATCTCGACAAGACCCGCTTCCGCTCCCTTTCCGACCCGCTGGTATGGAGCAGCGCCGTGACCAACGGCATCTTCGTCCGCTTCGGAGATGTGGAGCTGAGCCACGACGAGCTCCTTTCCATGGCGGAGCAGGAGCATTGAAGCAAACGATCTGGATCAAAAAAGGAGAGAAAAACGATGAAGAATCGAAAAAGCTATTATTCCCTGCTGCTGGCGCTGGTGCTGTGCCTGTGCCTGACCGCCTGCGGCGGCAGCGGCGATACCATCGACGACGGCGGCGAGGACTACAGCGGCAATGAGGTCAACACCCCGGATTCCTTTGAGGGGATGGTCAAGGACTCCGAGCTGGCGACGAACTATGCCATGTACTGGGGCACCTGGGTCGACGCGGACAACAACAGCGAGCTGATCGTGGCGATGGCCGACAGCGGAGATGAGGTCCGCTTTGATCTGTATCAGGACGGGAGCATAGAGGCAAGCGGCTTTGTCCAGTTCTCGCAGGAGTACAGCGGTGATTATTTCTACAACGAGTTCGACGGCTGGGCCCACCACTGCTGGCTGGCCGACGACGGCACGCTGCAGATCGAAGGCTTCGGCGGCTTTGAGAAGGACGCCTCCGCCGGCGACATGGACGCGTCGGATACAGGCGCTGCCGACGATGTTTCCGCGCTGGCGGGCATGTGGTATCTGGACGGCGACGTGAATGCCGCGAGCTGGATCGAGCTCGACGGCTCCGGCATCTGGACGCTGTACGAGCGCTCGGCCGAGGGCGACTGGAGCGAGGTCGACTACGGGACGCTCCGCGCGAACGGAGACAGCCGATACGAGGCGGTATCCGACGCGTATGAGGACGTGAGCTACGACCTCTATCTGGCGGACGATAACGCGATGTACTGGGGCGGCGAAAACGACTACTACCAGAGAACATAAGCAGCGGGGAGGGAAGCGGCGATGAAGACGCGGAAAAAATACCGGTCCCTTCTGCTGACGCTGCTCCTCTGCCTGAGCCTGACCGCCTGCGGCAGCCCGGACGGAGACATCGCGGGCGGCGACTGGCGCACCACCGGCGTGGTCGATGCCTACGGCACGATCGCGCGGGACGGGGAGGAGATCGATGTGTGCGCCTGCCTCGGCCCCAAAGCGGTGTATCTCTATTATGACAACGAAAAGCACGAGCTGTTTGACACCGCCGTGCTTCCGACTGACGAGCTTGGCGATGAGGACTGGCAGTTCGGCGAAATGTCCCTCAGCGACTTCAGCGGAGACTACAACAGCGACCTGCGGCTCACGCTCTTTCACGAGGACATGAGCGAATCCTACATCGTGTGGGAGTGGGAAAAGGGCGCCGGCTATCTCTATCAGCCGTATGACTCCTATTTCCGCGAGAGCCGCGTGGTCGATGAGCCGCCGGCGGACGATATTCTGACGGAGCAGACGTGAAAGGAAGGCAGCCATGAAAACGAAAAAAGATAAATTCGAGCCGGTCGGCGCGGAGCGCATGACGGACGCGGAGCTGTCGAAGCAGCTGGGAAGCTATCAGAGGGTGGAGAGCATCGGCATGTTGCTGGGCGTCTTACTGGTGATCGCCGGGTGCATCATGATGTTTGTATATCGCAACATCGCTGTGATCTGCATTCTGGTCTTTGCCGGCGTAGCGCTTTTTCTGCTGGTGGCAAAGCCCGCCCAAACGAAGAAAAAAGCCCTGATGCAGCAGCAGTTGGGCGGCTTCTTCCGCACGGAGCTGACAAAAGCCTTCGGTCCGGAGCCGGAGCCGGCCACGCTGCCCATCGACCGGGCGTACCTGGCGGCGGCGAAGCTGTCGGCGGTCGCCTTTACGGAGTGTACCGTGACGGACTTCCACGAGGGCGAGCATAAGGGGCGGCGGTTCTCCGCGGCCAACGTGGAGCTGCGCCGCACCGTGGAGGAAAAGTCCGGACCCGACAACGACAACTGGATGACCCGGACCGAGACGCTGTTCCGCGGCATCGTGGTCCGCTGCAAGGACATCTGCGATCCGGCGCTGGACATCGCCCTGAACGACATGTTCCAGGAGCGGAAGAAGGACGACATCACCGACCCCGCAGCCTTCCGGAAGTACTTTGCCGCTCACACGGCGGATGGCCGGGAAGTAAACGATTTGGTCACGCCGCAGCTTCGTGACCTGGTACAGAAGCTGGAGGCATCCTCCGGCAGCGCCAAGCTGTGCGGCCTTATCCTCCGTGACGGCGATCTGACGCTGGCCCTGAACACCCGGTATGTGTTTGCGGGCGTTCCGGAGGAGCTGGATCTGCGGGACATCGACGGTATCCGCAAGTGGTTTACTGCCTCGCTGAGCGGTATGGGCAATCTGCTGGATCTGATAACGGAAAGCCCTGCCCTGACGGGCGCGGCGGAATAAGGAGGACGATATGCCTCTTTGGTTGGCCGTTGTGCTGCTTTTGCTGGCGCTGGGCGGCATCGCGCTGAGCCGCAGATATCTGCGGCATGACCGCTCGGCACAGGCTTTGTGCATCGTGGTGTGCGCGCTGACCGCGCTGGCTTGCGCGGTCTATATCGGCCTGGCCGTCCTGCTTGTAGCGGCGGTGCAGAACCGTCCGCCCGCGCTCTGAGGGCGGCATAAGGCATAAGAGTATGCACCATTCTCGACGGAAAAGCCGCCGGTTCGATAAACGAACCGGCGGCTTTATCGTATTGCTTCGGGCAGCGCACGGTAGTATTTTTCCACTTCGCTGTACCGGAAGGCGATCAGACAGCCCGGCGGCGCGCCACGGGGAGAGCAGCACGAAGCGGCGGTCCGCTCCGGAGTGGATCAGCTCGCACAGGGCGTTCCAGTCGTTCTCGTCCTGCATATTCTGCAGGTCATCAAGCAGCAGAACGCGCCACCTGCCGTCGACAGGCGGGAACGCGAAGCCCTCGTCACCGGCGGACAGGTGCAAAACGTCCTGCCCGCGCAGCAGAGTCTCGGCGAGCGCGGTCTTACCGAAGCCGCAGGGGCGCTGAAAAAGAGAACGCGCCCTCCGGCCATGAAGTGTTCAAAGCGTTCCGCGATGGCGGATTTAATGATGATCTCCGGCTCGTTTCATCCTCCGTAAAGCATAATGGCATGGTTTTATCTCGTATAGCTCCATTATACACGCTCAAACGGAAATATAAATCATACCGAAGTATGAGAAAACAGACAAAACGGCGGAGATCCATTCACTTTTTCCTTACGGGATAGCAGACCTCGGTGACGAACTCGCTCGGTGTCGGGATACCGGCCCTTGACGGCCTTCTGCGCTTCGACAATTTTTGCGCAAAAGAAATGAGACAGCCGAGGCTGTCTCATTTCGGGCGTTCGTTACTTCTTACGGGAGAGCGGCGCGATGTGGCGCTCAACCTTCTCCGCGTGCTCAAGCGGCTTGATGAAGCGCTGACCGAGCGGATGGCGCGTGTTGCGCAGCTTGATGAACTTCTCCGCCACCTGCGGGAAGAGCGCGAGCGAGAGCACGTCCTCCTCGCTGCGGGCGAGGCCCTTGTACTGCTCGCGGTACTTCGGCAGCTCCGGCTCAATGAGGTCGGCGGGGCGGCAGGTGATGACGTCCTCGGGCTTGATGCCGGCTTTGGCGCGCACCTCCTCGTTGACCGTGCCGGGCAGCTTGCCGTACTCGCCGCGCAGCATGGCACGGGATTCCTTCGGGAAGTTCTTGTAGCGCTCGCCGAAGATAATGTTCATCACGGCCTGTGTGCCGACGATCTGGCTCGACGGCGTGACCAGCGGGGGATAGCCGAAGTCCTCACGCACGCGGGGGATCTCGGCGAGCACGTCGTAATACTTATCCTCCTTGCCTGCCTGCTTGAGCTGGGAAATGAGGTTGGAGAGCATACCGCCGGGCACCTGATAGAGCAGGGTGTTGGTGTCGACGTTGAGCACCTTGGGATCGAGCGCGCCGGAGGCCTTGAGGCGCTCGGCGACCTTACGGAAGTGGACGGCGGCCTCGCTCATCTTGCCGAGGTCCAGACCCGTGTCGCGCACGGTACCACGGAGCGTAGCGACGAGGGATTCCGTCGCGGGCTGGGAGGTGCCGTTGGCGAGCGGGGAGAGCGCGGTATCCACGATGTCCACGCCGGCCATCGCCGCCATGAGATAGACCATGTCGCCCGTGCCGCTGGTGTTGTGGGTGTGCAGGTGGATGGGAATGCTGACGGTCTCCTTCAGGCGCTTGACGAGGGAGTAGGCGTCCATCGGCAGCAGGAGGTTCGCCATGTCCTTGATGCACAGGGCGTCCGCGCCCATCTCCTCCAGCTCGCGGCCGAGCTTGACAAAATAGTCCTCGTTGTGGATGGGAGAAATGGTATAGGAAAGAGTCGCCTCGACCTGTCCGCCGTATTTCTTGGTGGACTTGATGGCCTGCTCCAGATTGCGCACGTCGTTGAGCGCGTCGAAAATGCGGATGATGTCGATTCCGTTTTCAATGCTCTTGGCGCAGAACTCGTCCACCACGTCGTCGGCATAGTGCTTGTAGCCGAGAATGTTCTGACCGCGGAAGAGCATCTGCAGCTTCGTGTGGGGCAGGTGCGCGCGCAGCTGGCGCAGGCGCTCCCATGGGTCCTCGTTCAGGAAGCGCAGGCAGCTGTCGAAGGTCGCGCCGCCCCAGCACTCGAGGGAATAGTAGCCGATGGAGTCGAGCACCTCGCAGGCGGGGAGCATATCCTCCAGCGTCATGCGCGTGGCCGCCTGCGACTGATGCGCGTCACGCAGGATGGTATCGGTGATCAGAAGCGGCTTATTCGATAAAAATTCCATAAGAACAGGAGGTCCTTTCCTAAAATTACCTTTAGTTTAGCATACTGCCGCGGATTTAGCAAGAGGGTATTTGACGGATTTCCGTCATTTAACGGCAAGAAAATGACGGAGAAGTTGCGAAAACGGCAAAGCGGTAAAAGTGCTGTAAAAGAGGCGTGGCCGGCCTTGACTTTTTCCCTTGCCTTGTGCTATACTGTGCAGACTTTGAGGGAGTAGATGGCGCGAGAGCGTGGCAAGTCAACAGACTGGCCGAAAGGCCTGGCTTGTCTTAAACACCGAGACTCAAGTATGGTTTTGCCGTACCTGCGTCTTGTTTTCGGGTGCGGCGACGTACCTGATTTTTTTATGTGCGGAGGACAATCCATGGGATTTTTTGAACTGTTCCTGATCGGCATCGGTCTTTCGATGGACGCTTTTGCCGTGGCCATCTGCAAGGGCCTCGGCATGGAGAGGATCAACAAGCGCGACACGCTGTTGCTGGCGTTGTTCTTCGGCGGCTTTCAGGCGCTCATGCCGCTCACGGGCTATCTGCTCGGCAGCCGGTTCGCGAGCTACATCGAGCGCTGGGATCATTGGATCGCCTTTGTGCTGCTCGCCTTCATCGGCGGCAATATGATCCGCGAGAGCCGCGAGCAGGAGGAAGAGGAGATCGAGCACGGCGGGAGCATCCGCTATCGCGAGCTCTTCACGCTGGCGGTCGCCACGAGCATCGACGCGCTGGCCGTCGGCGTCTCGTTCGCCTTCCTCGGCGTGCACATCGCGCCCGCCGTCACGCTCATCGGCTGCACGACCTTTGTGCTCACGCTCGTGGGCGTTTGGGTCGGCAATCTCTTCGGCTCGCGCTACAAGAGCCGCGCAGAGCTGACCGGCGGCATCATTCTTATCCTGATCGGCGTGAAGATCTTGCTCGAGCATCTGGGCGTTTTAGGATAGGATCACCGTATATTGATAAAAAGGGGACTGCGCGTGAGCGCAGTCCTCTTTGTGTAGCTTGTGTCGATGCTCAGCAGCCGCAGCCGTTGTTGCAACCGCAGCCATTGTTGCAGCCGCAGCCGTTGCCGCACCCGCCGCCGCAGCCGCAGCAGCAGATCAGGAGCAGAATGATAATGATGATCCAGCAGCACCCGCCGCCGCCAAAACCGTTATTGCACATAAAAGCAACCTCCCATGAAGATAGAGCCGCCGCCGTGGCGGTCTCAATCCATAGTATGCGCCTCGTGCAAAAGGGTGTCAGGCAAGGCGGCCTGTTGTGACCATCGCCTGCGCGGCACGGTAGTCTGCATCGGTGAACACGCCCGCGTCGATGAGCTTCCGGCTCAGCGCGGCGCCGCCGTTTGTGCGGACGGAGAGCGCGTAATAGGAGAGGTAAGCGACGTCCGCGCGCAGGAAGTCGGAGGACTGGAGCGCCGTGCGCTCGCCGGCAGTCAGGACGCCTGCGGTCACGGCGCGGTCGAGCGCATCGGAAATATTGGTGGTGGCAGTGGAGCTGTAGCCGAGCGCGCGGAGCATGAACTCCACATACATGGCGGCGGAGGCCGTCTGCTGCGTGCCGAAGTAGGAATGGCCGAGACTGTCCGTTCCCACGCCGTTGCTGTAGCCTCTTTCGTAGGCGTAGGCGACGTAGGGGGCGCACCAATCCGGCACGTCGATGAAGGGCTGGGAGGCCGTACAGGCCAGCGCGGCCTTTTCCTCACCGAGCATACGGATGAGCATGATGAGAGCCTCGGCGCGGGTGGGAGTCTTTTCCAGCTCATAGCCGCTGCCGATGCCGCTGCCCGTGCCGCGGAAGAGGGAGAGCGACTGGAGCGCCTCGGCCATCGCGTTGCGGTCCGGCTTGTCGGAAAGGGCGAAGTGATAGCTGCCGCAGTAGCTGAGCACGGCGGTCTTGGACGTGCAGGTGAACAGCGCCGTGGTGTCCTCGGCGACGAGGCAGCGGTGGTTGATGGGAATGGTGCTGCCGCTCGTAAGCTCTCTGCCGTCGGTCACGTCCACGACCGTGCCGGCGGAAAAGGAAACGGTCAGCTCACCGGCGAGAGGGATGACCTGCAAGCCCGTGACGCCGGAGAGGATGTCGTCCTGCTTGACGCGCGCTTCGGTAAAGACGGCGGCGTAGTCGGAGCCGACAGCGGCCTCCGCCGCCGCGACCGCGGCATTCCAGCGGGCCTTGGCGTCGTCGAGCGCGCCGGCATCCGCCTTGGTAACGGCCTCGTCGATCCTTTCCTCCGCCTGTCGGCGGAACGTGCCGTTCAGAAAGTCCAGCGAGATGAGAGGATCGCTCGCGTCGCCGCCCGCGGCGACGGCGTAGCCGACAAACACGAGCGCGGTCAGGACGAGAGCGAGAAGGAAGGTGCGTTTTTTCATTTCGGCTCCTTTACTCCGGGGGAAAAATGCTTGGTGATGCGGTAGCTGAGCGTGAGCAGACTGTCGGCAAAGTGGACGTTTTCAAAGAAAACGTTGCCGCTGAGCTCGACGTTGGTGAAGTTCCAGATGCCCTGTACACCGAGGGCGATGAGACGGTCGGCGACCTCCTGCGCGACGCATTTGGGCACCGTCAGCACCGCGACGGAGGGGTGATTGGCGGTGCAGTAGGCGTCCAGCTCGTCCATCCCGCGAATGGTGACGCCGTTCACCGTGGTGCCGATGACGGCGGGGGAAACGTCGAAGGCGGTGTCGAAGAGAAAGCCGCCCTGGTCGAAGTCAAAGTTCTGCAGCAGCGCGTGACCGAGGTGGCCCGCGCCGACGACGATGAGGCGGCGCTTGTCGTCCACGCCGAGGATGTGGCCGATCTCGGCGCGCAGCTCCATGATGTTGTAGCCGTAGCCCTGCTGGCCGAACTCGCCGAAGCAGCTCAGATCCTGCCGGATCTGCGAGGCGGTCACGCCCATGCGCTTGCCGAGCGAGCCGGAGGAGATGCGCACGATGCCCTTGGCGTGCAGCTCGTCGAGGTAACGGTAGTAGCGGGGAAGACGCCGGATCACGGCGTCGGAGATCTTCTCTTTTTTCATGCTCTGTCTCTTTTTTCAAATTTATAGATTGTCTCTATTGTAGAGGATGAAGGAAAAGTTGTCAATTTTTTTAACGATCTTTTTTCTGCCAAATTTTGCTTTACAGTTTCGTGGAAGTTTGCTATACTATGGAGCGTTGAAGGAAATATGTGCCCGTAGCTCAGTTGGATAGAGCGTTGGACTCCGACTCCAAAGGCCGCTGGTTCGAATCCAGTCGGGCATACCAAAGCCTACCGTTCTTGCTTGCGGTAGGCTTTGCTTTTTGCCGTTTCCGCAGTAAAAAGGGGACGAACTTCTTTGCCTAGCCCCATTGCATTCTTCTTTAAAAAATTTAAATTGCCCTGCAATAAATTATCCTTTCCGCGCATTACACGGATGACAGGAGACGGAAGCCTATGCTCAGCTTGCTGATGACAACCGAATACGCTCCGGCGGAGGATCGGCACGAGCTGCAGCGGCTGCTGCTCCGCGTTGCCGGCGGTGAGCGTGAAGCCCTCGCGGAGCTGTATCAACGCACGCGCTCAGCGGTGTACGGTCTCGCGCTTTCCTACCTTAAAAACGCGCACGACGCGCAGGACCTTACACAGGATGTCTATGTGCAGGTGTGGGACTGCGCGGAGCAGTACCGCCCAACCGGTTCGCCGATGGGCTGGCTGCTGGCGGTCTGCCGCAATCTGTGCCTGATGCGCCTGCGGCGCGAGGAGCGTCATGCCGCGCTCAGCGAGGAGGAATGGGACGCCATTCCCGCGCAGGAGTGCGGACTGGACGCCGATGAGCGCACCCTTTTGCAGCAAGCGCTGGCAAGCCTTGGCGAGGAGGAGCGGCGCATCGTGCTGCTCCATGCCGTTACGGGTATGAAGCATCGGGAGATCGCTGCGCTGCTGGAGCTGCCGCTTCCGACCGTCCTGTCGAAATATCACAGAGCATTGAAAAAAATGCGAGCTTATCTGGAAGGAGACAACGCCAAATGACCAACGAAAAAATGGAGCAGCGTCTGGCCGCGGCGGTCGAAAAGACCGCGCCGAACGATGTGAACGGCGTTCTCTCCCGCTGTGAAGAGCGGAAAGGAACGGTCATTCCCATGACGACAAAGAAAACGACGAAGAGAAAATGGACAACACTTGTGGCTGCCTGCCTTGCGGTGATGCTGCTCGGCGGCGGAGGGCTGTTCTACCAGCGAGCGAACGCGGTAGCCTCCGTGGTGTCGCTGGACGTGAACCCGAGCATCGAGCTGAAGGTGAATCGGAGCGAAAAGGTGCTTGTCTGCACGCCGCTCAACGAGGACGCGAAGGCCATCCTTGCGGATATGGGCAACGGCGCGGACCTCAAGGGTGCGAAGCTCGACGTGGCGGTGAACGCCATCGTAGGCAGCCTTGTGCGAAACGGCTACCTCAATAGCATTTCCTCCGCCATCATGATCTCGGTGGAGGACAAGGACACCGCCCGCGCGGAAAAGCTCCAGCGCGAGCTGACGAGCGCCGTGGACGGCGTGTTGCAGACCAGCGAAGCGAAGGCCGCCGTCCTGACACAGACGCTGACGCAGGACGCGGCGCGGGAACAGCAGGCACGGGAAAACAATATTTCTACCGGCAAGGCGGCGTTGGTGAACCGTGTGCTTGCACTCAACGCCACGCTGAAGTTTGACGCGCTGGCAAAGCTCTCGGTCGAGGAGCTCAAGGACCTCGCCGAAGCGGGCGCACCTGCCATGCCGATCGGTATGGATGCAGCCCGTACCGCTGCGGAGGAGTATGCCGGAACGACGGCGGTGGATTCCGTTACAGCGGAGGTCGATTCCGAACTGGATGAATCTCCCGCCCACTACGAGGTGGAACTGCACACGGCATGGGGCGAGTTCGAGTATTTGGTGGATGCCTACACCGGTAAGGTGCTCAGCGGGCAGAAAGATTTATTGGCCGCCGTTTCCGCATCGAATGAAACGACGAAGCCCTCTGGTCAAAAGCCTACGCCGTCCAAAGCGGCGCAGGACATCGGCTATGCCAAGGCAAAGTCCATCGCCCTGAACCATGCGGGCGTGAGTGAAAATCAGGCGTATGACATGGACATTGAGCTGGATGATGAGGACGGAAAGCTCGTCTACGAAATCGAGTTCAAATCCGGCAATATGGAATATGACTACGAGATCGACGCGGTCTCCGGTGCGATCCTCAAGCATGAGGCGGAGTTGGACGATTGATCTTGTGTAGCTGCCGCCGGTCCGATGACCGGGCTGGCGGCAGATGCGTGCCAAAAAAGAAGCCGTCCGAGAGCAATTACTCTCGGACGGCTTCTTTTGCTACTCCGTACCGTCCGGTTGACCCCATAGGTCACATTGTGTACCTACGAACATTAACCACAGGGGCTACGGGACTTTTTCCTTTTCATACCCGTTATTTTTCACCCAAATGGGTGAAAAAGTGAAATAAAGGGCGGAATTAGATTTTCGGCCAAAAAGCGGAGATGTCCTCATGCTGCATATGCCGGTCATGTACTTGATGTCGGCCTTTGTATGACGCTTGTGTTGCTATTCTGCGAAACATCAGGTGAAAGGATACGCAGTCATATGCATCGGGCTTGACGAAGCGGTACGAATGTTTTTTAAGCTGCCTGTAAGAAAACGCCGGCTTACACCTGCTCTGCAAATTTGCATAGAACAGTCCTTTATTCTATGCTTGCATCGGAGCTGCGGCCGTGGAGAACGAAGCAAAATATCAGGATTCGGCGAAAGACCGGAGACGGATGCGTGAGAGCAGGGCAAAAATCCGAACACTTTTGGAGGAAGGGTGAAAACGGCTGTGGGTTACTTTTCAAATTGTGCGATCGACCATGAGGAAGCTGCCGCTTTTGAGCGTGCGACCGGCAGTTATCCGACCAGACGGGAAACATTGAACTGCTATTTAGAAACGCTGACCATGGCGCTGGAGGAACTGGGCGGAGGACATCCTCACGACCCATTTCCCTCAGAGTATGACAGCTCCTCCCGTCCGACGCGGCGATACCGGTATTTCGAAGTGCCGTGGGCAAAGCCGACTGTGCAGGATCTGCTCGCGGCAATCGCGGAGGTCCGTGAACTTATTCGAAGCACAGACCGGGAAGCGGACGGTTTCGGAGATGCAGCAGGAGACGCCGCCGATCAGAGCGCAAAGGAACGTTTAAAGCGCGCGCTCGCAGCATAGGAGGTATGATATGGCAAAGAATTTCGAGAGAGAATTGAATGGTATGACGGCAGAGAGGGAACACAACTTGGAGGAATACTACGCTTATATGGCGGTTCGTGTACTTGATGGCTGTGGCGCCGGACCATGCGATGGGGAACCGTGTGTATTTCATTTCTTGGATAGTTATGAATGCACGATATATGTTAAATCGGAGCAGCTGGAGGGCAGTTATTGGATCCGCGCGGACGGGGGGCGGGGCTTGTGGAATTACGCCTATTCCGCGGCGCCCACCAGAGGAGAAGACGGTATGCTTCATTGCAACATTGATTCCTACCTCCGTCAAGGACTCACGCCGTCGGAATACCGAGATTTTGAGGAAGGCTCGCTGTTGACCGACGTGACAGGTGATACGATAACCTTTCTGCGGAGAAAGGACCATAAAGCGGAAAACGTTACCGAATTCACTGGACGGTGGGGTGTTGAGACCATTGTTGATTACGCTTTAAGAGACCTGTTCTTCGCACCTCGCGGGCTGATGCTCGCGGGAGATGATGTGGAACGCCTCAGTTTTGTCTATGAAGATGATAACGGCAAAGCGGCCAAGAACACTGTCGGCGTTTGTCATGTCGTGCAGGAACTTCTGAGTCATTCCCATGATTTGCATAAGCGTGATCTGAACAAATTGATCGAATGGCTAGACGAGCATATCGATTTTCACTATGTTCAGGAACTCGAATTTTTAACGAGGACGGGCAATTACAAGCTGCGGCTGGGCGATCCGGTGGTAGGAAAAGACCTGATGAGCGTGCGGATTTATGACCGAAGATTTAAGAAGGTTCTGGGAAGTTACCTCCCCATGGGTTCGAAAAACAGGAAACAGCAGGTAAGGCTGTTCCTCGGCATACTGCTGTCGGAAGACTCCATAGAAGACGCCATAGAAGATGCAAAGCGTCAGATCAACAAGATGAAAATTCTGGGTTATGCAACATAACGGCGTACCGCTCGGAGACGAAGAGAGGACGGAAAATCCATATCTTGCGAAACGGGCATAGAGATGATAAACTAAGAAAACAAACAAGGTGGGAGGATTTCCGACAATGAAGAACAGGTTCGATCTGTCCGAGCTCTATACCCGGTTTATTCAGCTTTTTGAGATCAGCGGCATCGAAGACGTGTTCGACGACGACCACGACGATGACCACATACCCTATGGCGAGAAGATGGTCATTCGAGTCACGCCCGAAAAGACCTTGAGCTGTAATGTCCTTTCGGAACGGCTGACGATCGATCTGTACGCCGATACGCCGGACGGCGTTGTATGGCTGCACGATCAGTCTGCGCCGCTGACGCGCGGCAGCGGCGGGCAGTTGATCTTTGAAGCGGAGAACTTTCTGCACACGCATCTCGGAGAGCTGGATTGTGGATTTAATGAGGAGGGATGGGAGTCTCTGAAAAGGCAGGAAGGCGAGGTGCACAGCTGGACAGAGCTTTCGACGGAATGGGGAGTTGAGATTTCCTATGGGAGTGATATCCTTTTCCTTGCACCCAACGCATTGACCGTTGAGGGAGTAGAGGTGAAGTCTGTCGAGTGGTTAAAGGATTCACTTCTGTGGGGAAATGAAAGGAAAGAGGTGATCCGCAAAAAGATGATGATGATGGAGGAGGCCCTGCGCTGCCCGCATACTTTCTCCGACAGCCGGGAACTTGCGTCCCTGCTGACAAAGTCGATTCCCTGGGCAGGGGTCGGCTCGGTACAGTTCGAAACGGATCGCGGATATTGCAGCTTGCATTGGCCGCATGAATGGGACTGGGGGCGGGAAACGTATATTGACAACGCCTACGGTGACGACCGTGCGGCAGAACTTGCTTTCGGTTTCTATGAAGTACATTACAGATATAAATGGCTTCGAGATGGGAGATTTCATTTGAAGCCGCCGGTGGCGGCGGAAAAGTGCGTGAGCCTCCTGTTGACGCTGTTGACCAAGGCTTCCTTTGAGGAGGCAAAGCGGACGGCGGATGACTACATACAGCAAGAGGGACTGACAGCGGATTGGGAAGAAAAGGTTTTGGAAATTGAAAGGTGCGGCGCCGAGCCGGTGGACTTGAGACACTTCAACGCATACGACTGGGGCATTGCTGTTGATCTCTTTGACCTGTACGGCGTCGAAAAGAATGGAAACGCGCCCTGCAAGCTTCGTATGGGAGATGGGCGCGAATGCAATGTGTCCGTCAAACGGGAGCAGCTGGCGGTCGACTTTTTGGCGAAAACCGGCGATGGCGATGCTATATGGCTTTATAATGAGCCGATACCGCTGACAAAGGACAGACAAGGGACGCTCTGCATCGATGTGGAGAAATTCCTCCGCGAGAAACTCGGATGCAATGTGCGCTTGGAAGCTGCACGGTATCCTGAATGTATAAAGGACACGGACAGGTTTCCGCGCAGCTGCACACAGTTTGCCACGGAATGGGGCGCGGCGGATTTCAGCGGTAACGACTGCGGAACCGTGTATTTTGCGCCGGGGGCCTTGTGCATTTCGGGAAAAGATGTGTACTCTATCTATGCGTTCTATGACGAACACTGCAAAGCAGACTGGGAAAAATGGGACGCTGCCACAGGGGTACGCAGCCTGGCGTGGAAGCTCCTAAAGTGTCCGCATGAGCTGAACAGGGAAGATGCGGACAGCTGGATCGCATCGCTGGGACTTGGCGACCACTGCTTGAGAAATCATTTGGAGCAGCTTGAAATTGAAGTGGGGACATACCGCTGCACGCTGACACGGGACGACAGCCGCTCTGTGTATATGGAGTACAAAGACCTTGAAAGCTGGGAGGCCGTGTGCTGCGACATCCTTCTCGAGAAACTGAGGGGTGTGGAGCTGTGGATCAAAACCGTTTTCAGGATACTGGCGGGAGCATCCATAGAAAGCGCAAGGGCCGAAATTGCAAAGCTGAGGCTTTTGGGATGCGTAAATAATATCGAATAGTCCGGAGCAGACGGCAAGCCCTTCGCGTGTAAACGCGAGGGGCTTGCTTTCCTGAAACCGCTATCTTGAGGGGCAGCATGGCGCTGCTCTTTAATTTTGCGTTTCCCTCTGCCGTATGATGGGCGTGCAGAACGGAAAAGACCGCCCGCGAGGCGTGCAAGAAAGGATGTTGCAATTATGAAAGCTCAAGTCGTGGAACAGGTGACCGTCGCGCAGGCCAAGACCGCGATCGCGCAGACGGCTGCGCTCTATTTCGCCAAGGATGCAAACGGGCGCTACCGCATCGACCGCCGCCGCGCACGCCCCGTGTGCCTGATGGGACCGGCGGGCATCGGCAAGACCGAGGTCGTCCGGCAGGTGGCGGAAGAGCAGGGGCTGGCGTTTCTCTCCTACTCCGTCACACACCACACGCGCCAGAGCGCCATCGGCCTTCCGCGCCTGAGCGAATGCGAGGTGGACGGGAGGACGGTCCCCATTACGGAATACACCATGAGCGAGATCATCGCGGAGGTCTACCGCGTGATGCGCGAGAGCGGAAAGAAGGAGGGCATCCTTTTTCTCGACGAATTCAACTGCGCGAGCGAAACGCTGCGCCCGATCATGCTCCAGCTTCTTCAGAGCAAGACCTTCGGCCCTCACGCTATCCCGGATGGATGGATGCTGGTGCTGGCGGGGAATCCGAGCGAGTACAACGTCTCGGCCCGCGCGCTCGACGCCGTGACCGCCGACCGCCTGCGTATGCTGTGGCTTCAGCCGGACTATAACGCGTGGCGCGCGTACATGGTCAGCCGCGGCGTGCATCCGGTGGTGCTCTCCTATCTGGACGACCACCGCCGCCAATTCTACGTTTTTGAGAAGGGCAAGGACGGAGAAGCGCTTGTCACGGCCCGCGGCTGGGAGGATCTGTCGGTCATGCTGCGTATGATGGAGGAGTTCGGATATCCCGTCGATCTGCCCTTTGTCGCCCAGTATATTCAGTCAGCTCAGGTCGCGCGTGAGTTTATCAGCTACTACCACCAGTACAGCACGATCATTGCATCGGGCCTCGCCGATGCGGTGTTCACCAACTCCTTGACGGAGAAGCAGGAAAAAAAGCTGAGTGAGATGAGCTTCCCGCAGAAGTGGGCGCTGACCGCCGTGGTGCTTACGCGGCTCGAACAGATCTGCGCCGACGCGAAAAGAGGCAAGGCGGATGCCGCTATTTGGAACGTGCTGCACTTCTACGACGCCTTCTTCGACGGCGCGCCACAGCAGGAGTTTCTGCTGGGCGGCATCACGAACACGGACGCCATTGCGCTCTACATTGCCGAGCACGGCAGCGATGCCTACGGCGCATCCGCGGAAAAGGTATTCTTCAGCGATGCGAAGGCGCCCTCGGTGAAGAAGCTCAAGGCTTTGCTTGACGCGGGATAAACGGGAGGAGAACATGACAAGATCAGAACCGATGCGGACGCTGCCTCTGGCGGAATTTCTGCGGCTGTATAATGACTCGGCGTATCATGGCTGGTCTGGATATGATGCCAACGATTACCCGCCTTGCGATGCCGACGACGTGCAGGTCTGCTTTGCTCCCGACGATCTGCCCCATGACCGACTGGGGCGATGGTCGAGCTACTCGCTCCGGGGAAAGCCGGTATCGCCGGAAACTGCCGTCCGCTTGATCAGGATACTCGACGAGTCGGTAAGAAAGGAACTGTGCTTCCCGGACGTCGATCTGCTCGCGCCATCCCCAAACTCTGGCTACGATCATGCACACGGCTGGGCCCATCCGGACGGATATGTGGGACTGGATATGGGCTGCGGCTTCTGGCTGCGTGGGAGGACAATTTTTTGCTCGGCAAGGGCCTTGCCATCACGCTCCTCCGCCGCTATGACCGACTCTACGGACGCCATGCGTCGCCGGACGCGCTGTATCAGTTCTGTGGAGAACGGCATGAAGACCCAAACAGTCCGTTTTATTACGGGAAGGGCGGTATTTCACTGGAATAGCGTACCGCTTATCCGCGCGGCAATACAGCGAAATGGAGGAAGATAAGGTTGAAATGTAAAATTCGAGATAAAGACGGCATTTACCTGAGTCCGTGGCTGGGACAGTATACGAGAGATCCGGAGAAGGCAGGGTGCTGGAGCGAAAAGAGTGCGCAGAATATCCTGCACAGCAGCCTGCCTGATCTTTCCGGGCGCGAGTGGCAGCTGATCCCGGCCGACGAGACGACTGCCGCACCGACAGAGGACGAGGCAGATCGGGTCCTTGCGCTCGACTGGCATAATTTTGCCCGTCAGCAAAGCGAAACGCTCCATCGCCTGCTGCATGCCAAAGAGGAACTGCAAAAGCGGCTGAGCAGATTGGAATGCGAGCTGAACGATATTCTTCACGCCGTTGAGCTGATGGAGCTTTCGGAAACGAAAGAATGGGAATTGTTTTCAAGGCTGAAAGAAAACCGCTGCGCACGGCGCGCCTGCAAGGACACCCTGCTGCTGCTCGACACGATGGGAAACGCAACGGGATGCGAGCTGGCGGACGGCCGACTCACGAGACTGACGGACACGCTAAGCAATCGCACCTATACGCCCCGCATTTGCAAGACGCTGTTTTCCACGGAGCAGAAGCCGCGTGAGACGGAGCTTTTGGAATTCTACGATTTTGGGACTACATTTAAGGAGGATTGAATATGACGACGATTCCTATGGTATTGGACGCCCGCGACGGCCGGGGGTACGACATTTTTTCCCGCTTGCTGCGCGACCGTATCGTGCTGCTCAGCGGGCCGGTCACGGAGGAACAGGCTGCCAGTGTGATCGCACAGCTTCTCTTTCTGGAAGCGGAGGAGCCGGGAAAAGATGTCTCTCTCTACATCAACTCTCCCGGCGGACTGGTCACGGCGGGGCTTGCCATTCTGGATACCATGCACCATATCTGTTGTGACGTTTCCACGATCTGTGTAGGGCAGGCTGCCTCTATGGGAGCGGTGCTGCTGGCTGCGGGTACAAAGGGGAAACGCCGCGTGCCGCCCAACTGCGAGGTGATGATCCACCAGCCGCTTTCCGGCGTGCAGGGACAGGCAACAGACATTCAGATCCATGCCGAGCATACGCTCGCCATCAAAGCCCGTCTGACGCAGCTGATGGCGGAGTTCTGCGGAAAAGATGCCGCCGAGGTCGGCGCGGACATGGAACGCGACCACTTCCTTACCGCGCAGGAGGCTGTGAACTACGGCCTTGCGGATGCGGTGGTCCAATAAACGGGGGCGGAACATGACGTCTTCTAATTCCGTTTTTGACTGCATACCCCAGATTGGATCTGAAGCGGCGTGGTGTATAGGTGAGCTGGCATTTGCCGTCAGAGAGAAAAGGTACAGCAGAGCATACGCACTGCTGCATAAAATAAAGCGGGAAAATCTTGTGTTGGCGGAAGAAGAAAAAGCCGGCGTACTCGCTGATGGCTTACGCTGTTCCCTCAAACTGTTTCAGATGCTTTATGAGCAGCTTGTTGGGGATGGCAGGGAACCTGGGCGTTGGGGGGGCTATCCGGCACGCCACAATATGCGCTTTGGAGAGGCGGATGGTTCCTTGCTGCTGCTCGCGGCGGCATTTGACCGACCGGAACACATTCGATACTTGATCGAAAAGGGCGCGGAAGCCGACCGCTCTCCGTCTGTACAGCGGGAACAGATCGTTGTGGTGCAGCCTGAAAGGGATGAAGATGAGATCTTCTTCATGGGGGAAGGAGTCAGTATTTTAGAGTGTACGCCGCTTGCGGCCGCGATCGCCTGCGGATCTGCTGCGGCACTTGGCGTACTGATGGAGCACGGCGACGGACAATGGACGCAAGATCCGTCCGCTTGCCGTGCCATGGCACTTGCGCCATCCGCGAATGAACAGTGGAACGCGCGGCATGAGACATGCGTCAACGCAGTGCTTTCTGCCGCCGATGATCCGCTGGCGCGCTCCGACCTCGGCAACGTGAGACTGCCGCTTCGCGAGATTGTGGACGTCTGTACACCGGAGCTGTTTGCACAGCAGGTTTTGACGTTTCACCGGAATAAAGAAGAAGTGTGCACCGCAATTGAAAGGCTGATTCAAGCGGGCGTGTGGGGTCGAGGGGCATATCAACCCCTCCCGAAGATAAATGCAGCTGCGGAAAAAATGAAGCTGCTTGCATCCGAATTTCCGGCATTGTGCCGCGAAAAACGAGTGGCGGGCGCTTTTCTCGCGGGACTGTGCTGCATAAACGCCACGGATGAAATGTATTGGGACTGCTGCATAGAGCTATGGGGCGATACGGTGGATCTGACCTGGGCCGCCGACGAGATCTTTGAACTGCCGCAAAAGGCTTTGAGATCGCTGCTTCTCCGTCTAAAGGGGAAACGCATTGTGATCAACGCGGATGCGTTTTCAGGAATGTTGCCCAGCGCGGCAACGCTCAAGAAGCTGCTTCGCTGTGCGGAGGTCGAGCCATCGTGTTTTCCCAGGGGACTGAGCGGCCTGGCGCATCGCTTCTTGTACCAGCCGGATCCGGAGCTTTTGCGCGACGTGGATGCGGTCAGGTATCTTCGTCGCGAGCCGCGGAATGCATTGAAGAAGGAACTGGAAAGGGTAAAAAATACCGCGGTGAGATCAATGATCCTCTTGGCCTGCGGAACGCACGAAACGGCCACGGTGAACAAAGAACATCTCAAAGACTATGAGTTTAAGAACGAATGGGATTATGGCCAATGGGATTGTATGGAGCAGAAGCTAAAACGAAACCATATGGAGACGATCGAGGACTGTTTGTTTATGCCATGAACCGGAGCGTCGGTCTCGTGCTTATATGGAATAGAAAGGAGAAAACGCCATGGTAACATTTAGTGGTTGCGTATTTGACGGCGCAGGGGGTAAGGAACAGCCGCTTCCGAAGCAGCTGATCCGCGCGATCGAAGACAAAGAGTACAATCGCGCCTATGCGCTGCTGCGCCGAATGAGGCGCGAGGGCGTTGCGCTGGATGAAGGGAAGCGGGCGGAGGCTCTTGCAGACGCGCTTACCTGCACGCTGAAGCTGTTCAAAACACTTTATGAGCAGGTCTTTGCGGACGTGCCGGATGAGGGTGTGTGGCTTACGACGTCCTTTGAAAGAGTGTGTGGCTCTGTTTCTCTTCACGGCTGTGTGAGAGGAACGCTGCTGACGCTTGCCGCCGCGCTCGATCGGCCGGAACACGCGAAATATCTCATCGAAAAAGGCTACGATGTCAACGGCCTTCTTCCGCCCACACCGGGGATCAGCGAGGAGGAAGCTGAGTTGGAGATGGGCTTCGACAAATACTCGTTTGTGAAGGTAAGCGTGTCAAAAACGGACGATCCGAAATGTGACGGCGGCACAATCCTTATTCGGGAGTGTACACCGCTCGCGGCCGCGATCGCCGGCGCTTCTCTTACGACAGCCGAGCTGTTCAGCAAACGCGACGATGTGTGGAGAGAGGAGAGTCCCGCCGTCTGCTGCGCGGTAGCCTACGCTCTGAACCCAAACCGCGGCATTGAAAATATGCCGGAGGAATGTGAGATCGGCATGTTTCAGAGGTGGTGCGCCGAAGACGTGTTTCCGGAGTTGCGGCAAGAGATTTTTTCCGATGAGCCTCATACCGAAAGGCTGCCCAAATTACGGCTGGACGCCATTGTGGGCATTTGTACGCCGAAGCTTTTGGAGCAGCAGCTTCGGCTTTGGACGCGCAGCGAGGAGGAAGCCCATCCCGCGCTGAAAAACCTGGCGGTGGAGTCTGATTATTGGATGAACGACAGCAGGGCATATAAGGCAAAGTTCCTGATGTTCAAGCAATACTTTCCCGCTATGTGTCACGAAGCATGGGCGGCGGGAGCGTTTCTCTCGGCGCTGAGCCGGCCGGATATGCAGGATGCCTCTTTTACGGAATGCTGTTTGGGCCTTTGGGACGACGCCATCGATCTGACGTGGGTGAGTTACCTTGAGCCGAAAAAGGATGCGGCGTTTCTCCGCTGCTTGGACGGAAGACGCGTCCTTCTCAACGCGGACGCATTCAGCGTGGTCCGATGTGAAAAGGAGGGCACGGCGGAGCTGGCGTACTGGATCAATCGCGCGGACATTGAGCCGTCCTGCTTTACGGAGGGGCTGAGTGTGCTAAGCTATTGCCTCATCACGACCGCGAGCGTGAAGCTGCTGCGAGATCCGAAGATCCAGGAGCTTCTTCGCCACGAGCCGCGTGACGCGCTCCAGCAGGCTCTCAAAACGACCAAAAACAGCACGGTGCGGGCGGCGGTCCTGTTAGCCTGCAAATCGGGAAGTCTGCCGAGCGGCAACGCAGCGAGACTTGCGGAGTATGACTGCCCTGACTGCCCATCGTACAGCCCGCTCCACATGCTTCGTATGCGGCATAGGGAGACGAGGACCATCATGGAGGTCGAGGCCTAGGCCGACCCAAGAACGGAGAAAAACGGAATGAGCGGCAGAAACAAAACGAACATATGGTTGCAGTTGCACAATGCGCTTAACGCAAACTTATATGACCGCGCGGAACAGATCGTGGAACAGATCGTGGACAGCTCACAGGGGCCGATCCCCCGGCCGTTTCTGGAGCCTCTTCTGGAGGCGTGGCTCCTCGCCTGCGCTCCGCCCTTCTTTGAGAAGCTGCGTCCGCATCTCGCCTCGAACGAAGCGGTCTCAGCGATGCGGCTTATCGTCGGCGGAGAGGCCGGCTACGCACACGGCTCGCTTGTCCTGCTCGCCGCGGCGTTGGGGAAATGCGAACATTTGCGGTATCTGCTGGACGCGGGTTGGGACGTCAACGGCGCTTCTCCCGAGATATACAAAATGATGGCCAAACGTTTTATAATGGTTGGCGACGTCGATTTGTGTTCAGGAAGCAGCCGGTTGTTTCCGGAGTCCGACAATGCGCCGGAAAACAGCGAGCTTTTAGGCGGCGGGTGGGGCGAGTGTGATTACAAGTGGCGGATGGGACACTGCACGCCTCTTGCGGCGGCGATCCTCTGCGGGCAGACGGAATGCGTGGAGCTTCTGCTGGAGCGGCAGGGGGTATGGATCGCGGAAAACGAGCCGGTGAACTGCGCGCTGCTTTTTGACGGAAAAGGAGACGAACGCATTCACGCGGCGCAGCAGCGAGTGCTTGGTATCGTAGGAAGCCGACCGCTCCGCTTCGCGGGCGCGGTATTCTTCTGCACAGAAGAACGACTCGTGCAGGAGCTGCGGCGCTTCCCCTACGATGCAGCCTATCTCGGCACGGCGTTGGAACGCTGTCTGCGTGCCTGCAGGGGGCCGGACGAGGCGGGAACGCGGCGGGCGGCGGAAAATCTTCTGCTTCTCACAGACATGGCGCCGGAGCTGCTGGACGATGAGAAGCTCCGCGGCTTGACGCTCTCGATAATACCGCGCCTCGGCGTGAAGCATCTTCTTTTTGAACGATGCTTAGAGCATTGCGGAGAGACCGAAAATGTGAAGTGGCTGATCGATTTTCTTCCAAAGCCGGATATTGAGCCTGTCCTCGCGGCGCTTTCGGAGCAAACCATATGCGTTGCGGATCGTGACGAGGTAGATCTGCCGGTGTGTTTGCCGCAACAGCTGCGTACGATCGCGCGCTATGTGCATTTCCCTCCGCCTCGCTTTTCGGGAGACTTGAGCGGTCTGTCGCGGGCGGTGCTGAATTGCAGCGTGCATTGCGGCAATGTCCGCGTCGCCAAATGGGCGGCAAAGAAAGGCTGGCTTCCCGAGCCGCGCAGGCTGCTGCTGGAGTATATCATGGGAAGCGGCGAGGATACGCCCGCGCTGCGCGCCGCCATTTTGACGCTGCCGGAGTGCGGACAGAACGATGCGTCGGCGCGCGCTGAAGCGGAACATGGGCAGACCGCCGGTTCCTGCGAGGAGAAAGAGAACCCTCGTTCCGGCATTCGTTAAATTTGAATGAACAGCCGTGATAGAGTAGTCTCATCATCAACAAGGGAGGTTGGAAGATGGATTATATGGTGCCCCCAAGCAGCTTTTTGGACGGCATGCTGCTGCTCTCCGTGCTGGTCGTCTTCGTATGCTCGGTAGCCAATACCGTGCGCTGGCTGATCCTTAAAGAAGAACTGAAGGAGCTGGAGGAACAGCTTGCCGAGCTGCGGCATGAAGATGCCCTGCGGAGAGAAAGAGAACGGATCATGAAACAACTGGAAAAGGAGACAGAGTGATGGGAAAATATCAGAACGAAGATTTGATCGAGGTTTTTGAGGATACTCGCAGATGGTGCCGCAGTGAAAAGGCGCTGCGCGAGGCGGTCGAGCGCTCTCTCGCGGAGACAAAGCTCTATAGCGTTGGTGAAGAGCTGCACTACGACAAAAGCCGCTATGCCGAACCGATGGCAGTCAGCGTCAGCACACGCCGCACCTTTGAGGCCGCGAGGGAGCTGCACGAGAATCTGCCCAATGCAAAGATCGCCGTACTTAATTTTGCTTCGGCGACCAATCCGGGCGGCGGTGTGGCGCGGGGCAGCCGCGCGCAGGAGGAATCGCTGTGCCGCTGCTCGACGCTTTATCCCGTGCTGGCGGATCCGAAGTACTGGGGCGCGTTCTATGGTTTTCACCGCAAACGCCACGACGCCCGATATACCGACCTTTGCCTCTATACGCCGGGGGTAAAGGTCATCAAAAGCGATACGGCGCTTCCGGAGCGCCTGGATGAGAAGGACTGGCTGAGCGTAGACATTATTACCTGCGCGGCGCCAAATCTTCGTGAGCGCCCGTCAAACGAAATGAACCCGCAGGCAGGCGAAGCGCTGCACCTGAGCGACGAGGAGCTGCTGGCGCTGCACAAAAAACGCGGCCGCCGCATTCTTGCCGCGGCAGCCGCCAATGAAGCGGATGTTCTTGTTCTGGGGGCATTCGGCTGCGGGGCGTTCCGCAACCCGCCGGAGATCGTTGCCAAAGCGTACCGTGAGCTCCTGCCGGAGTTTGACGGCTGCTTCGAGCGGGTGGAGTTCGCCGTGTACTGCTCGCCGCAGGCACGCGGCAACTATGAGGCGTTTGCCCGCGCGATGCAGGCATAGGAGGGAAAATGACGAAAAAAGCAAATGCGGCGGAGCAGCTGTCTGCGAATGCCGAAAGGATCCTGACCTACTCGCGAAAGGTACTGACCGCTGAGATCCCGGAATTGATGCCCGCATTCTTTCTGCTCAGGTGTGACCGGACCGATGTTCCCGGCGGCCTGTACACCGATGGAAGTACGCTCTACTACCATCCCGAGACCGTCGTGCAGAACTATCTGCAAGATAAACACAGCATCTGCCGGCAGCTTCTGCATATCGTGCTGCATGGCTTGCAGGGACATTTTTTCAAGCGGCAGGGGCAGCACGAGGAGATCTTTGACGCGGTGGCAGATGCAAAGACCGCTTATCTGATGGAAAGATTCGGCTACGGTTCGAAAAAGATTCCGGCAGGAGCGCAGAAGCTGATCTGGCGAACAAGCAAGCTGAGCATGGAGACTGCCTGCTTTGCGGTCACCAAAGAGGAGGCGAAAAAGCTGTCCGCATTCGCCGCGGCGCTGTACAGCGACGACCACAGCCGCTGGATGCCGCCTGCCCGCGCCGGCGGGAACGCGGGAGGCGGCGCGGGCGACGGGGGCTGGGACCAGTGGAGCGACATGACGGTACAGTGTGCGCGTCAATTCGCGAGAAGTCCGCAGTGGGGCGATCTGGCGGGAGCCTTCTCGGAGGTGTACCGCGAGGTCGAGCCGAGCGGCGTGAGCTACGGCGAATTCCTCCTCAGATTTCTCAGCGTGGAGGAGATCGCGGCGGTCGATCCGGACTCCATAGACCGTATTTGGTACCACATCGGCTTGGAATATCTGGGCGACATTCCGTTTATCGAGCCGGACGAGCTGCGCGAGGAGGGCGAAAGGATCTCCCTTGCGGTGGCATTGGACACCTCCGGCTCCTGCTGCGGCGATACGATGCGGGATTTCCTGCGCGAGCTGATGGGTATTCTGCGCGTTTCCCCTCGCCTTTCCGTGACGCTGATCCAGTGTGACGCGGAGGTGCAGAAGGTGCATCCGCTTACGAATGAGGACGATGTGGAGCAGTTGTTCCATTCGTTTGAAATGTACGGCGGCGGCGGAACGGACTTCCGTCCGGTGTTCCGTTACCTGAAGGAGCAGCGCGAGAGCGGCGAGGGGCTGCCGTTTCAAGGACTGCTCTATCTTTCGGACGGCTTCGGCAGCTTCCCTGAGGCCGCGCCGGACTACCCCGTGGCATTCCTGTTCCCGCGCGAGGAAGATTGCTTTTGGAGTGCGCCGGAAGTGCCGGAGTGGGTGACGAAGGTGAATATCCTCGAGGACAACACGCTGCAGATTGCGTGAGGGTCGGGCTTTGTGTAAACCGTGTTGCTCTTGACACTTTGCCCGCCCCTCGTTTCAAATCAAATATAGAATTCCGCCATATCGTCCAGCCTGAGGCAGCCGAGCCTGCCGATCCTTGCGGACATTCCGCATCCGCAGTCAATGTCGATTAGGCCCTCGCCATGCCAAATATCCATCGGCAAGTCGTTCCGACCGGTCATAAAGCAGGTCGGAGTATGCCCAACGATCGTGGTCACGCCTTCGATTGGAGCCTTCGCCGTGCTTTCGGGATGACCCCAGACCCTTTCGTATGGCGTTTGCGCGCTCGCTCTTCGCTGTCACGCAGATAGATCAGCTGGTGGTAGGTCGCCGATCCCCCGTTATTTCTCCAAAGGCCGCGGCTGCCGGCAATGGGATTTGGCCCCAGGGTATCAAGACACATCTTTTCGTGATTTCCAAGGAGCATGATGATATTGCCGCTATTCATGATCTCCTCAATGATCTCTATGCCGTCCGGTCCGCGATCGATAATGTCTCCGATCACAAACAGGGTATCCTTCGCTGAAAACCGAATAAGCTGCAGCATGGAATGAAATTTTTCCAAATCGCCGTGTATGTCAGACATACAGTAAACCATATCTTCCACCACCTGCCTTCTGCCCTTTCTTCTAACACACACTTGCGGCCTTAACAAGTTGAAGTCCTGTTGACTGCACGGAGCGGTACGGGTATAATGAAATTACTCAACCGGAGCCAACTGAAAAAACAGAATAGGAGCGGAGAGGATGGGAATGACGCTATACTGGACCATCTCGGAAGGCGGAGAAAAAGTTTTCAAGACACAGATGAAGAACGCCGGAGACACGGTGAAAATGAGGGAGGATTTCAAGGAGTATCTTCTCAAAAATGGAATAGGCGAGGATGATCTAAACCAAAATACCCTTCTGGTATCAAAAAAGAATCCCTTTTATACCGCAAAAACGAACGGAGTTTTAAAAAAAATAGAAGAGGACGGCAAGCAGCTGTTTTTGGGCTACTTTGAGGAAGATCGTAACGGGGAACCTAAGCTGAGTCGTTGGAGGAAAGCTGGAACAGGTGTTTTTACTGAAGGGAATGACCAGAACCGAAGGTTCTTTAGAGAGGACCCGACGCAGGGGGATTGGTGGAACGCGAGGTGCAGCCGTGAGTAATGTCGAATCTCTGAGGGATTATATGGGCATCGTGGGCAAGCCCAGCTTTGAGGAAGAAACGATCTCGCTGGTGAAAGCACTGGCCTGCCCTGATGGCTTTCGCTTTTCCTGCGGCGTTGGCTGTACCTACACGGTAGATGAGAAAACCTTTTCGCAGCTGCGCGACAATTTGGCCGGCTACTCGGAATCGGGGCTGCTCGAGTTTGACAAGGGTGAAAGCTTTTGCCTGTGTGTGCAGCAGGGGAAAAACGGTTTGGTCCACAATGCCGTACACCCCGTAAGCCCCACAAGAGGCGTACTCCACGCCAAGGTTTATGCCATGAAGTTCGAGCCGATGAAGAGTGGAAGCCCTCGCTACCGCGTGGTGGTCACCAGCGCGAACCTTACCGCCGCCGACGAGCTGAACATCACATCGGTATTTGATAGTGAAGAAAGGGAAGGGAGCAAAACCGGAACGAAGTTCGGCAGTACGGTCAGCGGATTTTTTGAAAAACACTTTCCTGATATAGTTAAAGGGTGTAAAAAAGAGTGTAAACCTGATACAGTTAAAGGGTGTAAAGAAGGGTGCAAAATAAGCCGCCTGCTGTGTGAACTGAAAGAAGTTGATTTCGGCGTTGACGGCAAGGTGGAATTTCTCGATGTGTCCCATAACACCCTTGAACGCATAAAAAATGAAGCGAAAGACGCCTCTGATGTTATATGCTTTTCGCCGTTCCTTTCTGGGGATACGGTGTCGCAGTTAAGGCCGCGGAACGGAACGCTTTCGCTCATTTCGCGCCCTGACCAAATGGATCTCTGCAAGAACCTGGATAAGGTTACTACATATACGCTGGGTGTTTCCGATGCCAATAATGAGGAGGGCGTCGAGCTGCCGAATGCGCTCCACGCCAAACTCTATCGCATCTACAAGCCCAAAGATGGCGAGACAATGACAGTTATCAATTATCTGGGGTCCGCCAACGCCACAAGCGCGGCGTTTGGACAAAATATCGAGGCATTGGTGCGGTTCGAGGCCAAAGTCCGTGCCATTGAGGACTTAAAGGAACCGCCCTATGTGAGGTATGATGATCCGGCTGATGACAATGGAAATCAGCAGCAGAAGGAATTTGAGAGCCTCTGCCGCGAGATCGCGGGAACATTTAAGTGTTGCGAATCTGCCTACACTGTCTCTGCCTCCAGTAAAGCCACGCAAAAGATAGGCGCCATTGAACTGAAACTCAGCGGGGAAGAACTGAAAGGGAAAATTCAGGGTACATGCTATACATGGCCTAAGCCTAAAACCTCAAAATGCCTCCACCGCCACTGTGTCACGCTGCGCATTGTTCCAAAAAATAATATGATGGACTTGCAGCCGCAGACATACACCATGCTGGTGGACGGGGCTGCCTTGCCCGTGGACGAGCAGAAACTGCGCGATGAGATCACAAAGCGCATCATCGGGGATATTCTCAGCAAAGCTGGAGAGAGCCGAGCTGCGGAAACGGGCGGAAAGACTTCCTCGCAGGGAAAAACCGCAGGACGGAAAGCGGCTGCCCGCCGGCAGGGGCTGACCGAAGCACTGTCCGGGCTGCGTACCGTGGAGCAAATTCGGACCGCCTACAGCAGAGCGCTCGAGATATTGCCCCGCATAGACCAGAAGAGGCTACGCACGGTATTGGAGCAGTTTGTGACGGATTGCGAAGCGCTGCGACGATATTTGCCCGAAAAAAGAGGAGGTGCGCCAAGGTGAGTCAGCAGACTGAAGCAAAAGAGACGTGGGTGGCTTTGGAGAAAAAGCTTCTTCCCTATCAGCGGGCGTCCGTCGATAAGATATGCAAGCATTTTGAGAACAGCGGCAAGGCGCTGCTGGCGGATGAGGTCGGCTTGGGCAAGACCTTTGTGGCAAAGGGCGTTGTGGCAAAGCTGGCGGCGGAGCATTGGGAGAATAACCAGCAGCCCTTCCGTGTGGCGTATATCTGCCCCAATCAGAATGTTGCGGCACAGAACTACCCCAAGTTTACGGGAATGTACTCCTCCGGCGTGGAAGTTTCAAAAAACGCAGCTGATACTTTAAAGAAAGCGTTGGAAGCTTATAACAACAAGAATCCAAGAATTCCAACCGACTGCGTCTATACCCGCCTCTGTAAGTGGCTCATAACGATGGGGGAAAAAGGATGCGATATTCGGGGGGCTATGCAGGAAAAAGAACGCAAGCTTTATCTGCCGGAAGAGAATGAGAAGAAAGAACAAGGCGATATTTCTCCTGCGACGGAGTCCGCCAGCAGCAAGGGAAAACCTCAAATGCGAGGCTATGCACGAACTGCGGCTAGGGACTTGCGTGAAGAAATACTTAATCTCTTCCCCGTTTTGCAGCCGTTGTGGGACACAGCAGCGAAAGGTTGCGGATTGGGTGAACTTCCGAATCCGAAAGTGTTTTATGCATTTAATAAGGCGGCGGTCTATTATCTGACCTCTCAAACCACAGAAGACTACCGCCTGTCCATGCAGCATCTCTATACCGCGGAGGCAAAGCGGCGCAGCGTGGAAAAAGCCGTTCAGTTCGAGGCGCTGACCCCCAGCACCTCCTTTAGTACCGGAAACGGGACAGGAACCTACAAGGAAAGGGCGCTGCTTTTTGCGACGCTGGCCCGCTATTGTGGTTTAGATGCTCCGGACTGGTTGAAAAATGAATATGCGGCTCAGGATAAGGCAGTTGATGGCTTTCAGCCCGCTTTTTCCGCTTATCTGAAAAGACTGGACGGCATCTTTTGCGAGGATATGATCTCTGCTGAGGTGAAGGAACTTCTCTGTTCCAACGAAGAACCGAACGATTTTATCGTTAAACTCCGCAAGGAGTTTATAAAAAACAACGCGGAAAAATTTTTGAACTATGACCTGGTCATCATGGACGAGTTTCAAAACTTTCCGGAGCTGATCGGGAACGGAAATAACGACAAAAGTGATGCGGCGATTATCGCCCAAGAAATCTTTGGCAAGTCGGACTGTAAGGTGCTGCTGCTTTCCGCCACTCCCTTTGAGATCAACGACTATATTCCGGAGGGCTTTGCGGAGGAACCGGACGACGGAAATTTCGCTGGGATTTCGGCTGAGAGGGGATCGTCCGATAAAAAGCAAGTTTTTGATGGCTTCTTTAAGCTGATCGAATTTATGATCGGTAAGGGCGCTGAGAAGTGGACGAATCAGTGGAGCAAGTGTCGTTCGAAGCTGCGCGATCCGGTGAGCTGCGGGACGGCGGTGGCGGCCCCCTCGGAAAATCCGAAAGACGAATTGCAGCGATTGCTGCATGAGGCAGGGATCTTTCGCACCGAGCGGATGACCGCCACGCTGCGCGATCCGGTGAGCCGCGAGACGGCGGTGGCGGCCCCCTCTTTTGCCATGCGGCTGAAAACCAACTGCTTCATCGGCGGGAACAGCAAATACCGCACAGCTTATGGGGACAGCACGCCGTTTCCGCTGACCTTCGGGCGGGGATACAGCTTTTCCGAAGAGATGCCTTCGCTGTCCGAAGACTGGCACAAGAGTTTGTTTTTAACAGAAGACCAACTGAGTGGAAAGGAAGTAATTCCGGAGGGCTATCACCCGCGGTTTGAGAAGCTGAAGGAAGACATCTTGTCGGCAGAAGGCTTCGAATTTTCCCCTGCGGCCATGCTGTGGATACCGCCCAGCAAGCCAAGCGTACCGCTGGAAGGCGCTTTTAAGGGGCGCGAGGGATACAGCAAGACGCTGATCTTCTCGCACTTCCGCATGACGCCGCTCGCATTTACCTATTTGCTCTGCGGGGAAGCTGCCCGGACGATAAAGCAGTATGACCAAAACAAAGAGTGTATCGGCGGTATCGATGATGTCATTGAAAAAATGATGCCAGAACCTAAATATCACACGACCCATGATGCGTTGAAGGGCTACTTTGTCGAGCTGTTTAAAGGAGATGTAGGACGAGCCGCTGTACGCAGCGTTTATCCGGAAGAGCCTTACCCCTGTGCGGTAGAACAGTATTGCAAAGACGGCTGCTTTAAAGACATGATCGAGGAGTATGTTGACCTGCTGGCCGGGGAGTATGGCAAAACGGATGCCGCTATGGCAAGAGCCGTACGCCGCGCCGCCGGACTTCGGATCTCCAGTCCGAAGCTATATGTAAGGGGGGACAATCCCTGCCGCGTATCAGAGAAGTCCATCCAAGCCGCAAATCGCTTTGCGGTGGGGCTTTTTCCGGAAAACGAAACCGGAAGCGATCTTACCCGCCGCATGGGAAACATCAAGGGAGCGTTTAATTCGCCGTTTTGGCCCTTCGTGTTCACATCGACCTCCATCGGCGCAGAGGGCATCGACCTGCACTGGTACGCGCGAAATGTTGTCCATTGGAGCATTCCCGCCCGTCCGCTGGATATTGAGCAGCGGGAGGGGCGTGTGCTTCGCTACAATTGCCATGCTTTCCGGCTGAACAAGGCGCTGGGAGCCAAAAAGGAAAATTGCGTTCGGATGGGCTGGCAGGAGAGCGGAATGTTCGAAACGCAGCTGAACTTTAGCGAGAATTCTTCGTGCCTCCAAATTATCAGTAAGGCGTATTTTGAGGAGGAAAGCAGCGAACAGGAGCTTTGGGAGCGGGCGCTCAAGGTTGTGAAAACCTACCGTAAGACGCTCGGTGCGACCAAACCGCCAGATGGCTCCGAGAGCAATGAGGGAGTCGAGTTGGATCTGTCCGCATGGGCGGTGTGGGAGGACAGAGAACGATTTATTGACATAAGCCCTGCAATATCGTAAAATTGACTGTACGTAAAGAAAGCGATGCTCCAACAGCAGGAAAAGAGAGAAGCGGAGGAAATCGGATGAAGTGGGAGAAGCTCATCTGCGCCGAACGGCAGCAGGCGAAGGAAGAAAAGCCGAAGCAATTCGAGCAGTTTGACATAGACGCGTTTGACGACGATTTTCTGTCCATCATCTCCAGTCAGGCGTTTCGGCGGCTTCAGGACAAAACGCAGGTATTTCCTCTGGACAAGAGCGATTTTGTCCGCACCCGCCTGACACACTCGATGGAGGTGTCTGCCATTGCCAGGGATCTTGCCCGAATGATCACGCAGAACACCTCGCCCTATCTGCCGGAGGATTTTAAGAAGGACCCAGCGCTCGGCCGCCGCGCGGCCGCCATAGCCGCCTGCGCCGGGCTGCTGCACGACACCGGAAATCCGCCTTTCGGCCATTACGGCGAGGAGGTCATCCGCGACTGGTTCCGCGTCAAGTTCCGGGACGAGGGCTTCAAGTTCCGCGGCCGGCCTATCGGCAAGCTGCTGCGTGCGGTGGATCCGCGTATGACGGCGGATTTCGAGAACTTTGAGGGCAACGCACAGGGACTGCGTATCCTGTCCAAGGCTGGGCTGCGCGAGGGAAGCCATGACGTGAACTTGACCTACGCGGTGATAAATACGCTGATCAAGTATCCGAACCCATCCACAGACTTTGACCGGAAAAGCCCTGACGTTAAGCGACACAAGGTCGGCTATTACTATGCCGAGCGCAAGGTGATGGACAGGGTCTGCACGGCTACGGGGACGAAAACAGACGCGGGGTATGTCCGCCATCCGCTGGTTTATATCATGGAAGCCGCGGACGACATTGCCTATGCCACCGCGGATCTTGCCGACGCGGTGAAAAAGGGCCGCTTTACGGTCCGCGCGTTTATTGAGTTCTACGAGAAGGAACTCAATGCCATCGTTGGGGAATGCCGAGCGGAGGAACTGCCAAGCAGCGCGAGGATCGCGCGGGATCAGATCGAGCTTCTGAAGAAAGCGATTCGAGACGATCGGACGCCGGAGCTGGCCGCGGGAAAGAGCGCGTTTTGTCAGACGCTTGCTCACAGCGATACGCCGGAAACGGAATTTACCATCTTTGAGAACTGGCTGGAACGGGTCCGTATGTGGCTGATGTATGGCGCGGAATTTACCTTCACGAAAAACTATGAGAGCATCATGGAGGGAACTTATCAAGGCGACCTGACCGAAGGCAATAACGGCACGGATCTGCTGCGTATTTTGAAAAAGGCCATGGTGACCTTTGTCTTCCATTCGCAGGAGCTGATCTCCTTGGAGCTTTCCGCCAGGCGCATCGTGGAATCGCTGCTCAACGACTTTATCCACGCTGTGAAATATGCGGACGAGCCGGACGAGAGAGAACATCTGTCAACGATCGATGACCGTTTCCTCCACATGATACCCGACAATTTCAAAATGGATTATCTGGGCGCCAAAAAGCAAGTGGATGCCCGTGTCGCAGAGGGCGTGCAATCGGAAGAAGATGCCGAAGCGGAGAAGCTCTATCTCCGCTTTCTTATGGTCACGGATTTTATCAGCGGCATGACGGACTCCTATGCGAGAAATCTGTACCGCATTGCGAATGGACTGGATTGAACGTTCTGAAAAAACCGAGAGGAGATGCCTCCATGAGCAATTCAACGGAGCAGCTGAAGAATGCACTCAAACAATACGAGCCGGCGGAGACGATTTTTGTCTCCGCCAGCCGCGCTTTCGGACGGCGCGTGCTGACAACGCTTGCCCGCGAAACGATGCTTGTCGGCGTGCGTGCGGAAACGCCGCTCACGCTGGCCATAGAGCTGTGTGCAGACGCGCTTGCCGACGAGCGCGTCTGCCGTTCTATCGACGAAGTGGAGGCGGCGGAACTCGTTTTTCAATGTATGAAGACCAGCCCGCTTTTTGGCAAGGGAAAGGCATTCTGCCTTGCAACGGCAAAAGAATTGTACGGCGTATTCGGTGAGTTGGACGCTGCCTGTGTCGACCGGATCGGCGGAAGCGATAAGCTGGACGAGGTGCAGAGACTGCGTGAGGCGTACGCGCAGAGAAAGGGTGAGCTGCTGCTCGACCGCATGGATCTGCTGCGCCGCGCGCGGGAAAAGGCGGCGCTGGGATCCGATCCGCTGTGCCGCGCACACTATGTGGTCCTCGGTTCTTACCGGCCGAGCGAATTGGAGCGGCAGCTGGTGAATGCGCTTTCCGAAAACGGCGCGCGGCTGACCGTCGTTCCCGTCGATGCGCCCGAAGGGGAGACGCTGCCCGCAGGCGGCTGGGAGATGACGACATCAGAGATCGATCCACTGGCCGGAAAGCAGCTTTCTGTCGTCCGCTGCCGCGGCGTTGAGACCGAGGCGGATCATATTTTCCGCGATCTGCTTAGGTGCGGCGAGAGCATATCGGCAGATGACTGCGCTATCGTGTATCTTTCCGGAGAATATGCGCCGCTGCTGTTTGAAACGGCCGCGCGCTACGGCGTTCCCGTTACGATGGGCGCGGGCATCCCCTTTACAGCCAGCCCGCTTTACTATCTGCTCGACCGTATCAGCGCCCTTGCGGAAAGCGGCTATGACGCGGAGTTGATGTGCGACCTGCTCTCGTGCAGCGCCTTCCGGATCGCCGGAAAGCGCAAGCTGGCGTCTTTGCTGGATACATTGCAGATCGGACATGGGCGTGACCGCTATCGATTGTTGTGGGAGTCGGATAACAATAAGGTCACGACCGAGGACAAAAAGGCGTGGGAGTCCTTCTTCGAGGTGCTGCTTTCTCTGACGGAACCGGAGAAACTTGATCTTACGGCGCAGAAAGCCGCGCTGATGAGCTTTCTGGGAGAATATGTCAGCCATATCAGCGCCGAGCAGGTCGCGGCCTTCTGCCGTGTACGCACGACGGTCTCCCAAATCGCAAGCCTCCTCCCGGGCGAGCGCCTTCTGGACCGAACGATGGAGCTGCTGAAGACGGCTGCCTATCGCGCGGAAGGAGCCGCGCCGGGAGCGGTATTTTGCACAACGCTGACGCAGGCGCTTTTTACCGGAAGAAAAAAGCTTTATATCTGCGGCCTTTCCCGCTACAGTCTTGACACGGCGGGGAAGGAGACTGCCTGTTTCCTTGACGAGGAGCGCGAGCGCTTCCAAGGGACAAACCCGACGCTGCGAACGACGGCGCTGCGCGCGCAGGAGCGCAGTTACCGCTTTTGGGAGCTTCTTGCAAACCACGAAGGTGAGATCGTGCTTTCTTATTCCGACTTCGATATTACGCGCAAAAGCGAGCTGTCGCCCGCACCCGCATTTCGCACGGCGGCCAGACACTTGGGCTTCGCTTCGGAAAAGGATGTGCCGGCGGTGTCCTATGTGCCGGAAACGAAGCTTTCCGCGTGGGATCATCTGATCGGAAGCGGTATGCCGCTCAGCCTCGCTATGCCAATTCCGGATACTTCCTGTGCGGCGGCGCGCACAGAGAAAACCGAGGAAAAGACGCAGAGCGAGGAGGTCGAGGAGATGACCTTCTCCGCTTCCAGCCTTGAAACGGCGCTGCGTTGTCCCTTCAAATTTTATGTGCAGCATATGCTGCATGTCTATGAACCGGCCAAAACGAAACGCGGCGAAGCTGCGTGGCTGCTCCCGACAGAGCTGGGGACCTTCTGCCACGAGGTACTGGAGCGCTATTACAGCACAGATCCGCTGCCGGCGGACGATACACAAATTTTTGAAGAGGCGTGGGAACAGCTTGAAAAGAGGTATCCGCCGGTCGCGCGGTGGATGATGGAGCGCGACAAGCGCCGCGCCCACGCAATGATCGGCGCTGCTGTGACATGGACGGAGAGAGAACGCCGGAAGGTGCTTTCCACCGAAGAGAAATTCGGCCCTGAGCGAGACGAAGCGGGAACGATCACAAGGGATTTCAAGATCACGGTCGGTCAGACGCCGATCCGCTTGACCGGCAGCATCGACCGCGTGGACGAACATGCGGACGGGAGCTATGCCATTGTGGACTACAAGACGTCCAACCCTGAGCGATTTCGAGAGGAGATCGCGTCAAACCTGCATTTGCAGCACTATCTGTACACGCTTGCGGAGGAAGCGCTGCACCCGGAGCGCAAGGTCGATGAGGCGGGCTATCTGCTGCTTGCCGCCAACGACGGAGAATGCTATGCGGAGGAGAGAGGTGCGGCATGTCGAGCGGAGGCCGCAAAGCGGACGGAGGCCCTGATATGTATCCTTTCGGACGAGGAAAAGGCGCAGACCTGCGCGCCGTGCTATCGACTGGACGGAGACGAACTGAAGCTTGGCAGCGCAGAGGAGCGCGGCGACCAGTGGAGCAGCTGCCGCCGTTATTGCGGCTTTGCCGCGCTGTGTCCGATTCACGGGAAGGAGGACTTCGGATGTCCATGAAACCGGAAGAAAAGAAACTGCGCGAGGAGTTGATCGGCGCAGAGGATACCGCCACCTTCCAACGGAATTACCTTGTCGAGGCGGGAGCGGGTGCGGGCAAGACTTATACAATGGTGCGCCGCATTGCAAATCACCTTGTTTCCGGCGCCTGCGAACCGGATAATCTGGTCGCTATCACCTTTACCAAAAAGGCGACCGAGGAGATGCGCGGTCGTCTGGACAGCAGACTGGCGGAATTGCTCGATTACGCGAAAAACGGGGAACGGGATGAGTCCGGTACCAAGCTGTCCGTCGATGAGAAAGACAGACGGGTCAGGAGATTGACGCATTTGGTCCGCAACGCGGGAAGAATGCAGATCAGCACGATCCATAGCTTTTGCCAAACGATGCTCTCTATCATGCCCTTTGCTTCACCGCTCGGCCCGAGCGCGGAGTTCGGCGAAGACGAGGGCGCGAACGCCCGCGCATTTTTTGCCCGATACCGCAAGAATAATCCGAACGCCTTTTCCTTGGTGCAGTCAAGGTTCGGGGTTTCAAATGATGCGCTCGTTTCCTTCTTTGCGGCACGCTGCGCCAACAAGGGCGCGGCCGTTGTCGCCAAGCCGATCACCGACCCGGAAGTGACGGCGTGGGAGAACACCTGTAAGGCGGAGGCCAAGAAACTGCATAGGAAGCTCAGAGCGCTGCTGGACAATACCCTCGTGCACGACGACATGACGCATATAGACGCAGCGCTTGCCAATGTGCTGCGTATGGATAAAAATTCCTTTGAAAACGATGACGACGCAGTTTTTACGCTGATCCGCCTGATCAATCAAAACGCGAGCGCATTCCCGCTGCGCGCTTTTGACGACACGGCAAAGACCATTCGTGAAGTTGCTGCCGTTTCACCCGAAAATCTTTCCGCCGAGGAGGAAAGTTTTGTAAATGCACACGCGCTGACCGGCGCGATCACGGCATTAGACAAGTGCTGGAAAAGCACCGCCAAGACCGTCAAGAAGGACGAACCCGCGGTCGGCCTTTTACGCACGGACTCCAAGCTGCTGCTGTACGCATGGCTGATCCATGAAATGTTGCCCGTCCTTGAGGCATACCGGACAGAGAAGCGCGAGAGAAGGCAAGCCTTCAGCGACGATCAGCTTATGCTTGCCCGTGATATGCTGCGTGACTCGGCGCCGGCGCGAGCCTATTTCCATGGGCGCTATAAGGCGGTTTATGTGGACGAATTTCAGGACACGGACCCTATTCAAACGGAGCTTCTGTTTTATCTGACTGCCGACGAGACATCCTTTGACCCGAACGACTGGAGGAACTGCCGTCCGGTTCCGGGCAGCCTGTTTCTTGTCGGCGATCCGAAGCAGAGCATTTACGGCTTCCGCGGGGCGGACATTTCGATTTACCGTGAGGTGCGCGGGTTGTTTGACGGAACGGCAGATGCCGCACAGGGAAAGCCGATCGGTCGGTGTGTGGCATTGACCTGCTCTTTCCGAGCCAGCGAAGCGGTGTGCCGTTACAACAATCTGGTGTTTGGGAAGCTGTTTCAGGCTGGCGATGCCGACAGACAGGCGCAATTTGCCGAAATGGATGTTAATATATCGGGCGGGGCGGATGCCGGCGTGTTCTTCTACGGCTGCCGACCGGAGGGGAATGCTCTTGAAGACGGCGAATGCTCCGAGGCGGATGCGAGGATGCTCAGCGCCTTTATCGAGAAAATGGTTCATTCCTCCAATGCTGCGGGGAGACCCTACCGGTATAAGGACTTTATGCTGCTCACGCCAACGACCTCGACGGTCCCGTTTTATATGGATGCGCTGGCTGAGGCGGGGATCCCTGCCAATATTACGGCAAAGCATACCTACGGCGAATTTCTGCCCTTACAGCGCCTGCAAATGTATTTGGAATGGCTGCTTGGACGCAATGCGGAGCTGACGCTTCTGCGGCTGCTGAAAGACGGCTACCGTGTGAAGCTTTCCACGGTCCATGCGCTGTTGCAGCGCGGCGGCCTGCGTACTATTTCCGAGACGCTTATGCTCAATGACAGCCGTGCACCGTTCTATTCCCAGCTTGCGGCAGAGATATGGCAGGAGCGCGACGCCGAGACCGATCCGGATAAGCGCGGGAAATTGGATGATCTGCTTGCTTTGTGCGGCGCGCTGGAAGAATTGAATGTGGTGCAGCGCATGGCGCATGAAGCGCCTGCGATGAGTACCATCGAATACATTCTGCACAGCTGCCGCGGAATATGGGACGATGGCACATCGCTGGAGCATCGGCGGCAATGCGGCTGGGTGCTGCAGTTTCTGGCGCTGCTGCGCGGATACGAACAGCACAGCTTTCCTGCGTTGGCGGCTTTCGCCATCGACAGCATGCGTTCGGAGGTCAGCCAGGAGTTGACACTCGGGGCGGAGGAGGATTGCGTGCGCGTGATGAACCTGCATCAGGCTAAGGGGCTGGAGGCGCGCGTAGTGATCCTTACCTACTCCACAAAGGGACTTGCCGCGCCCACGGCAATGCTTGAGCGCAGCGGCGGCGAAACGAAAGAGTATGCGGCGCTGACGCATCAGCGGTACCCCGGCGCGGCATATTCCACCATTGCGTATCCGCCGGAATGGGAAGGCGCTGCCGCGCCGAAAAACGGGCAGAAAAAAGCATCCTTCAAGGCAAAGGACGCTGCGAAACGCAGAAACGAGGCTGAGCGGGTGCGCTTGTTATATGTTGCTGCGACTCGCGCAGCGGAACTCCTGCTCATCAATGTGGAGGGCGAAGATAGATCTTTCTGGGCGCCGGCAGTCAGTACAACGGCAGCGGAAGACGCAAACGCCGCAGGCGCGAGACAGACCTTGCCGTGCAGATACCCGGACGCCTTTGGCTGCCTGCTTCCGGGAAAAGTCCCGCAGACAGCCTCTGCCGGAAATGCGCCGATTCCACCCTCTTCCGCTGCAGCTAACCGGACTGCCGTGTCCGCGATTCCTGCGGTGAACGGCTTTGCGCTGGAACGGAGTATTGCCGAGCGGGCAGGGAAGCTTGCACAAACACGCTATTTTGCGATCACGCCCTCCGGACTGGATCATGGCACGTATGCACCGACGCGCGCGGATCGGGCAGCGGATGCAGAAGATGGCACGCCCGCCGCTCCGACAGTACTGCAAGACCGAACGGAGGAAGTAGGGGCGACGCCATGCGGCGCCCATTGGGGTACGATCGTTCACAGCGTGATGGAGCAGGCGGTGCGGCGCGGCAATCATTCGCCCTCGGCGCTGGCACAGTATGCGCGGGAAGCGGCCTCCTCCGTGCTGCTGAACGGCGCCCTCTCAGAAAGAGAGTGGGACATGGTGCTTGGCGGGAAAGAGATCGTCGATGTGTATGAGCGCGCTGCGTTTGTCGCCGAAAAAGCCGTCGAAGCCGCCGCGTTTTTCTCGGACGACAACTCTCCGCTGCGCGTTCTGACGGACGGCGCGGAGTGCTATCCCGAGCTGCCGTTCACGCTTTGCGAGACCGACAGCGACAGTGCGCTGTTCCGCCATCTTGACCAGCATTTCAGCCGAGAGACCCTTGCGGGGAAAACGCTTGACCTCCAAGGAGTGATCGACCTTGCCATATGGCGCTGCGGCGAGTGGACCGTTGTGGACTACAAAACCGACCGTGTCCGAAAAGGAGAGAGCCGCGAGGATTTCCGTGCGCGGCTTTGCAGCGAGTATACCGCGCAGATCGCGTCCTACGCGCAGGTGCTGGAGCGGCTGCGCGGGAAAGTCGCCCGCGCGGTACTCTGCTCCATCGCACTTGGCGGAGAGCTGATAGAACTTCCTCTGGATACGGCCGTGACTGCGGTGGATCGATCGGCCGAAACAAAGCGGATACCTCGCGCGAATGGCGGTATGCACACAGCGACGCTGGCGGAGCTGATTCAAGGGCGGAGCTTTTCGCCCGCCTTGCAGACGGCGCAGGGCGCCCATGATTTTTCTTTGCTGCGCCATGGCGTTCCCGTGATGCTGACCGACAACGGTGGCGCGCGGGCTGATACGTTCAAAGCGTGTACGCGGTTTGTGGATGCGGTGGTGAACGAGATCAACTCCCGTTGTCCCAATACCCCCTGCTTTGTTGATCCCTCCAACGCCGGAAGCGTTGTCCTGCTTCGGAGACTGCTGCGCGCCATGCGGCGCGTCCTGCCGCCGGAGGAATGGGATGCGCTTGCATTCCGATGGACCAAGTAACGAGAGAGATCGCGCCGATGCTTCGGCGCGGTCTCTCTTTCATTTACCGTTTACTGTAGCGGCGCAGCGCATTTTCCAGACTCTGTATCACATCCTCACGCAGGGAGGCGGGTTCAAGAACCTCTACATTATCCGCATATTGCAGGGCGAAGAGCTTAACGCCGCTTGGCGCGATGTTGAGCGTTACCTCCGTCCTATCGTTAATGGGTCTTGAGAAGTGTGCCTGCGTACCGAAAAAATCGAGAATGGTGTTGACCATTGCGGTGTGGCAGCGCAGCCGAATAACCTGCGGCGTACCGGGATACATGACAGGCGATTGGTCGCGATAGGCATAGGGGTCGAACGAAACATCCCGCTGGAATTTTTGCTGAACGAGCGGAGCGATAGACAGAATGCGGTCTACGCGCAGATTCATCATACCGCCCTTTTCCTGCTCCTTCCCGACCAGATAATAATAGCCGTTTGACCACATGAGAGCATAAGGGTCAATGGTTAGATGCCCATGGTTTTCTCGTTCCGTGAGCTTCGGCACCCATGCCCCGTTCTCCTGTTCCAGGCGGTATTCCCCATAACGCAGGCTGACGGGATGGCCGCTGCGGATGGCGTCGTCGATGATCCGGATATGCCCAAACTGCATCCCGCTGCCGCGTTTAAAGGCATAACGGCGGTTGATGCGGCTTTCGAGTTCAGGAGAGAATTTCTTGAGAACCCCAAGGAACTTATCTGTTTGGGCTTTGCTGATGTGGGGATAGACCTGCACAAGGTCGGAAAAAATGCGCCATTCAGCAGGGGTAAGGATGCTTTCCAGATAGTAGCGCCGGGCCTGGTTGTTTTTCAGACCCTCTTTTTCATAGCGTTCCTCCCATTCGACGTAGGGGATGTACCGCTTGCCGCTCGGTGCGTTCTCCAGACGCACGCATTTCAAGCGGAGCGGGAAAAGCGCGTCGGCATTTGCTGCCATGAGCTTTTGCAGAAGCTTTTCCACCGTGGAGTAGGATGGCGGCAAAATCTCGGCCTTTGGCTCAACAATAACGGTGCAGTCGGCTTCTTTGATTACTTCGCCGAGACGGTCCTCCAAAACGACGTGAAGAGTATGGTCGGAAAAATAGCTGAACAGAATGTTGGGCAGATCCTCCTGACAAAGGACCTTGTTGGGGTGAAGCGTATTGAGTACGTCGGCCTTTGAAGGCAGCGCCCGCTTCAGTGTGGCGGCGGAGGGCGAAGCATGAAGAGAGTTCTCCTTCATAAGGCTGCAGATCTCAGGGACGGATAAAGGCTTTTCGGCACTTGAATGGTTGACCAGGGTTTGCCAGACTTCCAAAAGAGTCTGTGTGGCAGAGGTGTATTCCTTTCGGCTGTTCCCTGCGGCGGGGGACTGTATATTCTTTTTTGGCATGGAACGTCTCCTTCCATTTTCCTTCTTTCTTTTAAGTATACAGAAGAATGGGAAAAAAGCAAGCAGCCTGCACGGCAGGATGAGTTGCACCGTTCATAGCGTTATTTCGGATATATAGAAGCTGTCCTGCGCGCAGCGTCCTTCGGATTTTAGAAGTAGCGCGAACTCATCATAAGAACAGATCCCGTTTTCTTTTAAGGTACTATCCGCGTGGATCAGCTGGTAGTGAAGATGATCTATCCCCAGCGCGGTCAGCAGTCTGTCTGCAATCAGCTCATTGGTGCATTCACGCCCGACAATGCCGTTTGCCGGATCAAAGCTTATAGCAGGTTTTCCTGCTTCCCTCCATGGAGGCTGCCTTCAGAAATGAGCCTGTCATTTCAAGGGGGGAACAGATCGAGGACCATGACAGATTTGTGAGGTCCTGCTTTTCATGAATGATACCGGTTTGCATAGGCCGCCTCCGTCCAACGCTATCCCGCTACCGGTACTTGCCGGAAGCTATACAGGTGAATTCGGGAAGAATTGCTCAGAAACCTATCGATGCTTCTGTGCGCCGTGTTTCGCTGAGAAGTTCCCGCGCGGCAGCGGCAAGGTCGTCGGTGCTGAGCGTATCGAGGCGTTTTTCTCCGCTTTTCACGCGCAAGGCCAACTCACCGATGGCCTCCGTAAGAAGACGGCGCATTTCGCGGCCATTGCCGAAACGGTCGCGCTGCTGTGCGCGCAGCTTTTGGGCGAAGTCTGCCACGGGATCCCGCCAGCCGTCCGGAAGCCGATAGCCATTCTCCTGCGAGAGGTAGGCAAAAATATCGCACAGCTCCGCATCCGTATAGGAAGGGAAGGAGATCACGCGTGCAATGCGGCTGGAAAGGCCCGGGTTTTGGCCGAGCAGCGTATCGGCCTCGTCGGGATAGGTGGCAAAGATGACCGTCGTTTCCGGACACAGCTCCATGTGACGGACGAGTGCGTTGACTGCCTCCTCGGCATAGAAGTCCTCGCCGCCGCGGCTGATGAGCGCACCTGCCTCGTCGATAAATAATACGCCGCCGCGAGCGCGTTCAAAGAGCTTGGCGACCATAGGTGAGGTCGCGCCCATATAGCGTCCAATGAGTTGCTCGCGTCCTGCTTCAACGAAAGCTCCGCCGCTTGCACCGCATTCCTGCAGAGCCTGGGCGAGCAGCCGTGCGGTAACGCTCTTGCAGGTGCCCGGCTCGCCGGAGAATACCAGATTGCGGCAGCGCGGCGGCGTGGGGAGTTCTGCCCCGGCACGCCTGTTCTCCAGGTCGGTTACGGCGATAATGCGGCGCAATGCGTCCTTGACCTCCCGCAAACCGATCAGCTTTTCCAGCCTTTGCAGGGCGGTATCCTCCATAGAGATCTCATCGTGTGCAAGCAAATATTCGGTAGTTAGGGGCCGGAGCCTGCCGTGTTCCTCGACGGCGCGACGCAGAAGCAGAGCAAAATCCGCGTCGGAATATAATGCGCCGCGCTGGCGTTCGAGACGGGTAAGAACGGAACACAAATCAACCTCGGGAGCAAGGCATACCTTCTCCTGTGCCGCCACGGCGCGGAATACACGCTCCTGATAGCTGCGGGAAGGAGTCCCCAAACGGCAGACGCGAAATCCCTGCTCAAAGCAGAGCTGATTGAGCAAAGCGCGGTTGAGCTGCTTTTTACGCACGGCGAGAAAAAGCGATTTCTGCGGCGCTGCGGCAAGAAAATCCAGCAGCGCCTGCGAGGGCAGATCATCATCGGAATAGAGAAGCAGCGCGTTTGCTTGCTGCCATACATTTCGCAGCACAGCCTGTTTTTGCATGAGCAGCTGTATATGCAGCGGTGATTCGGCATCGGCACAGGCGGGGTTGAGCCTCGCGGCGTCCGCGAGAACGAGCAGGTCTGACAGATCTTTCTCATTCTCGTTTTCTCCCAGATCAAGATAGGCGTCCAGATCGTCCCACACATCGTCTTTCTGACCGGACTTTTCTTCGTCCGCACCGTGGCAAGCCGAGAGGCAGGCGGCGGCTTGAATGGCAGTCGGAAGATGCTCGGCACAGAAGATCAGGCGAAGTGGCTTTTCGGGTGCGGTATCCGCGTAATTCGCGCAGGCGGCAAGGTGCGGCGCGGCACGCAGCGCAGCCGTCAAATGCGCTGGCGTTTTCTGCGGAAGCGCATAGCCTGTGAGCGATACATTACCGCCCTCAAAGGAAATGACGCTTGTTTCTTTTGTCACCGGCATTATGAGCGGAGTATCCTGCGCGGCGGGCTGGATATTCGGCATACTGAGCGTGTTCCGTTCGTTCATATTTGGCACCTCATCTTTTAAGTATGAGGTCAGTATAGGGTCGGCTCTGATGCAAAATTGAAGAGTAGAAAAATGTGTCCGCTCCTGTGGAAGCTCGCATAGAAAAGACCTTGCATATCGTTCAGGGCATGAATGAGTTCTTGTTTGCTGCGGCATGGTATGTGTAGGAAAAACTGGACACGGAAGCGAACCACATAAAAAGCACTTGTATTTTCCGTATAAGTCGGTTATACTATTATCAAATCACGATTTAGTAAATCAGAATTAGATAATAAATGGAGGTATCTCGATGTTTATCGGCAGAGAGGCTGAACTGAAATTCTTAAATGATAAGTATGAAGAGAACGGCGGTCAGTTGATCGTGCTATATGGCAGGCGGCGTGTAGGAAAAACCGAAACTCTTCGAGAGTTTTGCAAAGGAAAACCGCATGTATTCTTTTCCTGTACGCAGACAACAGACCCAGTACAGCTTCGAAACTTTTCAATTCGAATGATGAAGGAAGCTATTCCGGCAAAAGACTATATCTCTGCGTTTACAGATTGGGAGAGAGCGTTTCGGGCCGTACTTGATCTTCCTTATGGCAACAGTAAAAAGCTCCTCGTAATTGATGAGTTCCCGTATATGTGCAAAGGAAATCCGAGCATACCTTCCATTTTGCAAAATCTATGGGACGCTGCATTTCGGGACAGCAATGTGATGATTATCCTCTGCGGCAGTGCAATGAGCTTTATCGAAAAAGAACTGCTGGCTGAGAAAAATCCTCTTTATGGCAGAGCGACTGGAATCTACAAAATGAGAGAAATGGGCTTTTACGATGCCGTTAAATTTTTCCCTGATTACTCGGATCGTGACAAGGTGCTTGCGTATGCCGTCCTCGGCGGAATACCCCATTATCTGCGTCAGTGGAATCCGAAGCTCTCGGTGGGCGAGAATATCAAACGGAACATTCTGACAAAGGGCTGTATTCTTTACAGCGAGGCAGATTTTCTGCTCCATCAGGAGCTTCGGGAGACACCAATTTATAATTCGATCATTGAAGCGGTGGCACTTGGTAATACGAAGTTAAATGATATTAGCCAGAAATCGTTGGTGGAGGATACTTCAAAAACCAGTGTATACTTGAAAAATCTGATGGAACTCGGCATTGTAGAGCGGGAATTTTCTGTTGATGCAAAGCTAAAGGAGCAGGCAAACTCTAATCGCGGGACCTATCGCTTGACAGGTAATTTCTTCCGCTTCTGGTATGCCTTTGGCTTTGCAAACTTCTCTCAGCTCGAAGATGGCGATGTAAACGGTGTGTATGAATTTGCCGTTGAACCGGAATTGCATAAGTTCGCGTCTTTTGCGTTCGAAGATGTGTGCCGTGAGTTTGTTCGGGAAATGCAGAAGAAGAATGAACTGCCTTTTCGCTATGTCAAGATGGGGCGCTGGGCAGGAAAAACCACGGTGCGCGATGATTCTGCGGCGAGTGGCTTGCGAATAGCAGAAACAGGGATCGATCTTCTATGTATCGACAAAGATGCAAAGGAATATTTGGTTGGCGAGTGCAAGTTCAAAAAAACACCATTCTCTTATTCGGAATACCTTGATACATTAGCAAAACTTGCACCGCAAAAAGAGCATACCAAATTTCATTATGCACTGTTCTCAGAAAGCGGATTTGACGAGAAAATTATTGCAGAGGCGGAAAAAAACAATACACGGCTTTATCCGCTTGCATATATAGTCAATTACAAGTGATTTGCATAGGGGCATTTGGCTGGAGACCGGGGTTAAATAAGACGATATCAAGCAACGGCTGGAACGAGGAGGAACGATTCATGAAAGAGAATGGCTCTACCGCACGTGGAACTCGAGCAGAAGACACAGATGTTGATGTGGCAATTCTCCTTCACGCAGGAGCAACAAAAACAATGCGAGATCAGATGCTCGACCTTGTGGTTGATCTGGAACTCGAGTGCGGGAGAGTGCTCTCTGTCCTCTGCATCGATTATGATAAATTTGCAGAGTGGAAAGATATTCTTCCGTTCTATAAAAACATCCGAAAGGATGGCGTTGTTTTATGGCAGGCAGCTTAACGGCACTATGAAAGAAATTGTCATAAAAAGCACTTTTATTTTTAAAGGGTTCATGCTATACTGTAAATAAGGAATTTGCTGTGAGGGGGCGATACAGTGGAAAAGCTAAATGCAATTCGAGAACAAGTCATTCGACTCTGCGCTCCGGAGAAGATTCTACTATTCGGTTCGCAGGCGAAAGGAACTGCGACTGCAAAAAGTGATATTGATCTTTGTGTCATAGCATCGACAAAGGACAAACGGTCATTATTGACGGATTTATATTGTGATACGGAATCTGATACGCCGATTGACTTCCTTCTGTATACGCCGGAAGAATGGGAACACAGTGTAGCGGATAGCCAGAGCTTTGCCAATAAATTGAACCGAGAGGGAGTTGTACTCTATGGGTGACAGCCTGCGCTATAAGGACTGGTTTGAAAAAGCGGCACATGACCTGCGCGGTGCAGAAATCTTAATGGAGCATGATGGCGGTAATGATTTAGTCGCATTTCATTGCCAGCAGGCGATGGAGAAAATGCTTAAAGGCTGGTTGCTTAAAACGACAGGCGAATTGTTAGACGGACATAGCCTTGTATTTTTGTGCAGGAAAGCAACTGCGGCAGGGGCACCGTTGAAAGGAAAACTCAGAGATTGTGCATATGTAAATCAGTTCTACATTGAAACCCGCTATCCATCTGACTCTTATATACCTGTGTCCGAAGAGGAAGCACGGGATTGCATGGATGCTGCAAGGAAATTGATGGAGCTGTTGGCATAACGCTTAGACTACTATTTGACTACTATCGCAAAAAACCTCGGACGCCCTGCGCTGCAAGGCGTCCGAGGTTTTTCTTCAAAATGCCGAAAATTTGTGCAATCTCAATCAAACCGTTGCGCCGCAGCGGTTTCCGGCTTGACGGCCTGATAACTCCGACCCCAAAGGCCGCTGGTTCGAATCCAGTCGGGCATACCAGAAGACCTTTACATTCTGGATATTTTAAGCGCAACGCTTAGAGTATCAGGCGGTTTGGGTCTTCTTTTTTTTCAAGTTTTGCAGTTTTTTTGAAAGCTATTTTTGGCAGTTTTTGCTGTCCGAGTGGATTCGAACCTATGATTAGGAGCAAAGCGGAGAGTTTTGAGTCTTGGCGCCCATTTTGAACAGCGAAAAAGCTACAGAACTTTCAGAAAAAACTACACAAATATAAGAGCCTTTTATTGTTCGATTTGCAGCGAGCAAAAAGGGCGCTACACACAGTACGACCTACTCCACCGAAGCATTTTGAGATGCTTCGGTATTTTTTATTAAACAAGGGGGGTTTCAAAATGAACGATCAAACCAACATGGCGCAGCTCCGGTACCTCGAGGAACTCAAAATCAGCTTGGTACACGCCGGCTTTGAGCCGGAGCGCATTGAGGACCAGCACCTGCCCGTCCGATGGGAGAATCACTACCTCTGCCGAGTTTCCGGAAGGGGCAGTGTGCTGTACCGGCAGGAGAACGTGGATGGCATCGGCGCGCAGGACGCTTTGCAGACCGTCATCAATAC
>ENA-UEOI01000265-UEOI01000265.1-human-gut-metagenome-genome-assembly--contig:-NODE-265-length-60739-cov-21.071511_pt1 | contig 60739 bp, 51 predicted proteins | sample MGYA00242883_ERZ507882 | MGnify/ENA primary metagenome ERZ507882 (study PRJEB26167, sample SAMN06115502) | human gut metagenome | host: Homo sapiens | place: China:Chongqing | collected 2015-07-29...
TTCAGCTAACGATACTCCCGCGTTGAACGCCCTCAAAGCATTGCGCGGCGCACCCATCAGCATGGGCCGGGGTGAGACTCCCGTGGGCTGCTGCCAGCCGCCGTCCGGTTTTGCCAATAACAATTTACAAATGAGGCGAAAAATATCATGAGTATAAGGGCGGCGCTATATTGCCGTGTAGATTGGAGAATTTCTGTTGAAAATGAAACACAAGGAAGAATATCTGCGATGACCGTCCATCATTTTTTCGGCTCATATCCCATAGCATATAAGGAAGGGGGGCTAAGACAGTGACGGAGGTTGATCGCGAGATTGCTTTGGCTTTATTAAAACGACTATGGAAGCGGGAGTTGATTTCGGAAGAAACGTATGTTTCTGCCAGCAGCTCCCGTTTTTTTGACAAACGGCAATTTACATCTGATACTGAAACCGTCAACAAAATAACTGAGGAGGTCAGTACGGATGGTAACAATTAGATGGCTTCGAGAGCAGATTCGGCAGGGAAAAACCATTTACGATCTGCCGCTCCGGGTTACGTTCTATGCCCGTGTTTCTACGGAAAAGGTGGAGCAGCAGGGTAGTTTGGAAAACCAGATTCAATACTACACAGAGTTCATTCAAAAGAACCTGAATTGGACGTATGTTCCCGGCTACATTGATGAAGGTATTTCTGGAACGAGCACTTATAAGCGTGACAGTTTTCTGCGCATGATCGAGGATGCCAAACGTGGGATGTTTGACTTCATTATCACAAAAGAAATATCCCGTTTTTCCCGCAACACACTGGACAGTATCCAATATACACAGGAGCTGCTGGACAACAATGTGGGTGTACTGTTCCAAAATGATAATATCAACACACTGGACAGCGATAGTGAGTTTCGGCTGATCGTCATGGCTGGTGTGGCACAGGACGAAGTTCGAAAACTATCCGAGCGGTTAAAATTTGGCTTTCGGCAGTCTATCAAGAACGGCCATGTTTTGGGAAATAATCGCTTATGGGGTTACGATAAGAAAGATTGCAAGCTGACAATCATCCCGGAGCAGGCGGAAGCGGTCAAGCTGATTTTTCAGCTTTATGCCACCGGAAACTATGGCCTGCGCAAGCTGTCACAGGAGTTGACTCGCCGTGGATACACAAGCCTTTTGGGAAACAAATTCAATTCCGTCACCATCGGCCATATTCTGCAAAACCCAAAGTACAAGGGGTGGTACTGTGGTAATAAGACACAATCCTTGGATTATCGGAAGAAAAAAACGGCATTTCTTGATGAAAGTGAGTGGGTAACATACCCAGATCCTAATATCCCTGCGATTGTATCAGAAGAACTCTGGAATCAGGCAAATGAGATATTTAAGAAACGCAGCGCCAGAACGAAAGCCTATGGCGTAGGCTATCAGAGTAGGTATCCATACAGCGGGAAAATCATTTGCGGAAAGCATGGAACCGCCTTTCACCGGCAGAGCTTCAAAACCATGGAGGGACACACAGAATTCTGGCAGTGCAGGATGTACCGTGAGCATGGAAAAGCTGGATGCGATTTGCCGACGCTCCGAACAAAGGAAGTGGACGCAATTTTGGCAGACCAATTCCAAAAGCTGGTGAAAAATCAAAAGCAGATTGTCCGACTTGTGATGGACAGCGTTTCCAGCGTTCAGCAGAAGCGTGATTACTCCGGACAAATCACCCAGTTGAACACACAGATCAGCCAACTGGAGGGGAAGAAGGATAAACTGCTGGAGCTTAGTATCGCCAACGCAATCACAATTCAGGAATTCAAAAAGCGCAACAACCGCTTCAATGAGCAGATTGCGGATATGCAGGAGCAGATGATTTCTTTACAAAAGCTGGAGGAAAATGGTTCAGCTGCGGGTGTTGACTTGTCCGCAATTGAAAAGGCGCTTTGGCAGGAGCTTTCCTTTCAGGGTACCGTCTCGACGGAGGTTGTTGCGGCGATCCTCGACCATGTGGTTGTTTGCGAGGGCAGCACGAAACAAAAAATTGATCTGGAACTCTATTTAAGGCTGGGGCAGACCGCTTCAGTCACTTTTTCGCGAGAGAGATTTGCATTTTGGAACACATCTTCTTCACAATGTGCGCCACAAGACGCAGGTTGTGCTCGATGAGCACGTTGCGCGCCTCAAGGTCGCCCGCAGCGAAGCGTTCGAGATACTCCTTTTCCTCGGCGGCGGAGAGCGGGCGCGGGAATGAGCCGGGATTGCCGGCAAGGCGCAGGGAGAAAAACAGGCTGTTGCACAAAAGCCAAACGGCAGCGGAAAGCATATACATCAACTCCTCCCCTCACCCTATGTCGGGGCAGGAAGTCCCTATGCGTATGCTTTGCGCCGCCGTCCGCTGCTCTCTTTTCCGATTACTTCCTGTGCGTATGGCGAATGACAAAAAATGTGATGACCCAGACCGTAAAGCCGACGAGCAGATATTGCATGGCAGCGTTCTCCTTTTTGCGGTTCATTGCTTTTCGCGTTTGGCCGTCAGCTCGCGCTTGAGCCGTTCGCCGGTCGGCGTGGCGGCAAGGCCGCCGAGCGCCGTTTCGCGGAACTCGACCGGCATACGCCGCCCGACCTCGCCCATCGCGTCGATGACCTCATCGACGGGGATGCGGCTCTCGATGCCCGCGAGCGCCATATCCGCCGCGCTCACGGCGTTGACCGCGCCGATGACATTGCGCTTGACGCAGGGCACCTCGACCAGTCCCGCGACGGGGTCGCAGACAAGACCCATGAGATTCTTGAGCGCCATCGCCACCGCGTGACCGATCTGCTCGCCCTCGCCGCCGCGCAGGGCGACGAGCGCGCCCGCCGCCATGGCGGACGCCGTGCCGATCTCCGCCTGACAGCCGCCGGACGCGCCCGCGATGCTCGCCTTGTAGGCGATGATCGAGCCGATGCCTGCGGCGACGTAGAGCGCCTCGAGCAGCTGGTGCTGCGTCAGCTCCTCATATTTGCACAGCGGCAGCAGCACCGCCGGCAGAACGCCGCAGGCGCCCGCCGTGGGAGCCGCGACGATGCGGCGCATACAGGCGTTGGACTCCGCCATGGAAAGCGCCTCAGCGATGACCTCGCTGACGTAGCCGCCGGTCATGGCGCAGCCGCGGAAGGTATACTGGCGCATCTTCATGCCGTCGCCGCCGACCAGTCCGCTCACCGAGCGCTTGCGGCCCGTGTAGCTGTCCGCCGCGTCCTGCATGGCCTGCCAGGTCGTGAGCATCTTCGCCATGCTCGCCTCGCGGCTGACCTGCCGCTCGTCCATGTCGTCGGCAAGGACGACCTCCCAGAACTCCTGCCCGTTCCGCGCCATGCGCTCAAAGATTTCGCTCATCGAAGCCAGAGCCATCCTCGTCGTCCTCCTTATCGTAGTATGTCACGCCCAGAATACCGGGCAGCTCGGAGATGAACTCCACCTGCTTGGGCTTGATGTGCTGGTCGGTCTCGATGACCATGAGCGCGTCGCCGCCGCGCTTGTGGCGGTGGACGCTCATATTTGCCACGTTCACGCGCAGCTGGTTCAAAATGCTCGTCACCGCGGCAACGGAGCCGAACTCGTCCTGATTGCGCACGACGAGGGTGTTGCTCTCGCCGGTGAAGTTGACCTCGATGCCGTCGAGCTTGTTGACCATGATGCGTCCGCCGCCGAGCGAGCTTGCCTGCACGGTCAGCGCACGGCCGCCTTTGCCCGTCAGCTCCAGCACAGCGGTGTTCGGGTGCGCGTCGCGCAGGTCGATCTCGTCGATGGTATAGCGCAGCCCCGCCTTCTTCGCCTCCTCAAAGGCGTTGGGGATGCGCAGGTCGTCCGGCTTCATGCCAAGCAGTCCCGCGACGAGCGCACGGTCGGTGCCGTGGCCCTTTCCCGTTTCGGCAAACGAGCCGTAAAGGTGGAGCTTCGCGTCCGCGACCTCCTCACCGAGCAGGGTGCGCGCCATCGCGCCGATGCGGGCAGCGCCCGCCGTGTGCGAGCTGGACGGCCCGACCATCACGGGGCCTAAAATATCAAAAATGTCCATACCGTTTTTCTCCTTTTCGGTAATGGTAGTCTGTGCCATTATAGCAGACACGGCGCAGATTGCAAGCTCACTTCCCGAGGGGCGCGGTCACGCCAAGCAGCCACGCGCGGGTCTCCGCGTCGAGATGCGGCGCGAGCGTTTCGTAAACACGCGCGTGGTAGGCGTTGAGCTGCGTGAGCTCGCGGTCGCTCAGGAGCGACGGGTCGATGGTATCGTGATCGAAGGGTGCGAGCGTCAGCGGCTCGAGCGAAAGGAAGCGTCCGTAGGCGTTGGTCTCCGCCTCGCGCACGAGCAGAAGATTTTCCAGCCGCACGCCGAATTTTCCCGCAAGGTATAACCCCGGCTCGTCCGAGAAGATCATGCCCGGCTCCAGCGCGGTGTGCCGCGCGTTGGAGGCAATGCTCCAATGGATGCGCTGCGGTCCCTCGTGGACGCTGAGCAGATAGCCGACGCCGTGGCCGGTGCCGTGGTTGTAGTCCAGTCCCTCGTCCCAAAGCGGGCCGCGGGCGAGAATGTCAAGGTTCTCCCCCGTCACGCCCGCGCGGAAGCGCGCGGCGGCGAGAGCGAGGTGTCCGCGCAGGACGAGCGTGCAGGCGCGCTTCTCCTCCCCGGCGACTGGGCCGAGCGCGACGGTGCGCGTCACGTCGGTCGTGCCGGTGCGGTAGTGACCGCCGGTGTCGGCGAGGAGCAGGCCGTGCGCTTCGAGGGGCACATCGGTCTCCTCCGTCGCCTCGTAGTGGACGATGGCGCCGTGGGGGCCGTAGGCGAGAATGGGGTCGAAGCTCGGCTCAAGATAGTCCGCGCTTTCGCGGCGGTATTCCTCCAATTTCGCGGCGGCGGAAAGCTCCGTGGCTCCCTCCCGCACGGCGTCACACTTGAGCCAGCGGAGAAAGCGCGTGAGCGCGATGCCGTCGGCAAGGTGCGCGCGGCGGAGGTTCTCCTGCTCCACGGCATTCTTGACCGCCTTCATGGGCACAATGGGACTGGGTCGGTCGAGCGTCTCCGCGCCGTCCGGCACGCTCTGCGTCAGGCGATAGTTCGCCGTCGCGCCGTCGAGCAGCACGCGCGTGCCGCGCGGCAGAGCGCGGACAAGGCCGTAGATGCTTTCATAGTCCGCAAGGCGCACGCCGTCGGCGGCGAGCGCCGCTTTCACTTCCTCGCCGACCGCGCCCGCGCGGGCGCAGAGCACGGCATCCTCCTTCGTCAGCAGCAGAAAGCCGAGAAACACCGGCGTGCAGGCCACGTCGTTCCCGCGCAGATCCAGCAGCCACGCAAGCTCGTCGAGCGCCGTGACAACGAAGGCGTCCGCGCCCTCGTCCGCCATCGCCGCGCGCACGCGCGCGAGCTTGTCCGCCCGCGCTTCGCCCGCGTATTCGATCCCCAGCTCCCACACCGGCGCGGCGGAGAGCGGCGGGCGGTCGGGCCAGAGCGCATCGGCAAGGTCTTCGTCCCCTGCAAAGCGGATATGCTTTGTGCGCAGCTTATTCCCGAGCCGCCGCGCAAGCGCGGTGTTGACCGTGCGGGCATCGAAGCCGAGCAGGCTCCCGTCCTCCAGCTCCGCGAGCAGGAAGCGCTCGAGCGTCGGGACGTCCGGCTCGCCGGAGCGCATCAGCTCGATGCCGCTGCCGGCCAGCTGGCTCTCCGCCTGCAAAAAGTAGCGCCCGTCCGTCCAGAGGAGAGCGCGGCTCGGCAGGATGAGCAGCGTCCCCGCGCTGCCGGTGAAGCCGGAGAGGTATTCGCGCGCCTTGAAGTAGTCACCGACATACTCCGAGGCGTGAAAATCATCGGTCGGGACAAGGTAGGCGGCAAGTCCGCGCTGCGCCATCGCGCGGCGCAGCGCCGTGAGCTTTTCTGCGGTGGTCATCATGGTTTCCTCCTGCTGTGCTGTCATTATTGTTCTGCCTTTATAGTATACCGCGGCGCGGGATTTGTAAAGCCGAGCCTTGACAAGCGGTGGGGCAGCGTCTATAATATTTTTACTTATAATGTGTTGGTATGCGCTGCCGTTGGTGCCAAAGGACACCGAAGGGCGGCGCATAGAAAGGAAACGACATGAAAAAAGAGTACAAAATGAGCGCTGCCCGTCAGCAGGAGCTGCAGGACGAGCTGACCTACCTCAAGACCGTGCGCGAAAAGGAAGTGGCGGAGCTGATCAAAGAGGCCCGCGGCTTTGGCGACCTGAGTGAAAACAGCGAGTACGACGAGGCGAAGAACGAGCAGGGCAAGCTCTACTCCCGCATTGCGGAGCTGGAGGACATTCTGCTTCATGTCGTCATCATCGACGAGAGCGAGGGCGCGTCCAACGCCGTGAGCATCGGCTGCACCGTCACCGTCGTGGACCTCAAGACCGGCCGCGAGATGCCGCCCTACAAGGTCGTGGGCAGCCAGGAGGCCGATCCCATGCACCGCGCCATCAGCGAGGAATCCCCCTTTGGCAAGGCCCTCATGGGTGCGAAGGAGGGCGACGAGATCAGCGTCGAGGCCCCCGTCGGCATCATTCATTACCGTGTGGAAAAGATCGAGCGATAAGGCTCGAGGACGATCATAAGGAGAAAACGATATGGCAGAGAACAATCAGGCAAACGCTCCCGCGCAGGAGCAGGACCTTTCCGAAATTCTCAAGGTCCGCCGCGAAAAGCTGGCGGCGCTGCGCGCCGAGGGACGCGATCCCTTCCAGCAGACGCGCTTTGACGTCAGCCACCACGCGCAGGACATCAAGGACCATTTTGACGAGCTTGAGGGCACTGAGGTCACCGTCGGCGGTCGACTGATGAGCAAGCGCGGCATGGGCAAGGTCAGCTTCTGCGACTTACAGGACAAGTCCGGCCGCATCCAGATCTACGCCCGCAAGGACGAGATGGACGAGGAGGAATACAACCGCTTCAAGAAGTACGACATCGGCGACATCGTCGGCGTGCGCGGCGAGGTGTTCCGCACCCAGCGCGGCGAGATGAGCGTGCGCGCCAAGGAGATCACGCTGCTCTCGAAGTCCCTGCGGCCGCTGCCCGAAAAATTCCACGGTCTGCAGGATAAGGAGCTGCGCTACCGTCAGCGCTACGTGGACCTCATCGTCAATCCCGAGAGCAAGCGCAACTTTGAGATCCGCTCGAAATTTGTGGCGTTCCTGCGCCGCTACCTCGACGACCTCGGCTTCATGGAGGTCGAGACGCCCGTGCTCAGCCCCATCGCGGGCGGCGCGAACGCGCGGCCGTTCATCACGCATCACAATACGCTCGACATTGATATGTATATGCGCATCGCCACCGAGCTGCACCTCAAGCGCTTGATCGTCGGCGGTCTGGAGCGCGTGTACGAGGTCGGCCGCATTTTCCGCAACGAGGGCATGGACACCAAGCACAACCCCGAGTTCACCACCTGCGAGCTCTATCAGGCGTTCACGAACCTTGACGGCATGATGGACATTCTGGAGGGCATTCTCGCGGGCGCCGCGAAGGAAATTCTCGGCACCTATCAGCTCCAGTGGCTCGGCCACGATATTGACCTCACCCCGTCGTGGAAGCGCGTCACGATGGCCGACGCCGTCAAGGAAGTGACCGGCGCGGATTTCATGGCGATCGAGGGCGACAACGACGCCGCCGTCGCGCTCGCCAAGAGCGTCGGCGTCGATATGGACGGTGTGGACAAGACCTGGGGCAACGCCCTCTACGAGACCTTCGACCAGAAGGTCGAGGAGACGCTCATCCAGCCGACGTTCATCACCATGTATCCCGTCGAGGTCAGCCCGCTCGCCAAGCGCAGCCCGTCCGACCCGCACCTGACCGAGCGCTACGAGATGTTCGTGTGCGGCTGCGAGATGGGCAACGCCTTCACCGAGCTCAACGACCCGATGGATCAGTATGAGCGCTTCAAGGCGCAGGTCGAAAAGCGCGCCAACGGCGACGACGAGGCGGAGATGATGGACGAGGACTACGTTATGGCTCTCGAATACGGTCTGCCCCCGACGGGCGGTCTGGGCTTCGGCATCGACCGCTGCGCGATGATGCTCTGCGGCACGGATTCCATCCGCGATGTGATCCTGTTCCCGACCATGCGCCCGTAACGGCTTGACTATAAAGGAGGCGGCTGCCGATGGCAGCCGCCTCCTTTTTTCAGATCACGTAGTCGTCGCCGCTGTGCTCGCGCTGGCGGTCGATCAGATCCTGCAGCGTGACGCCCGCGAGATAATCCTCGATCACACGGTCCAGGCCCTGCCAGAGCGGGAGAGTCGGGCAATTCGCGCTGCGCGGGCAGGTGTTGACCTCGCAGTCCAGACAGACCACGGGGGCAAGACTTCCCTCGGTCAGGCGCAGAATGTCCCGCGCGGTGTAGTCCTCCGGCCGGCGGGCCAGCCGGTAGCCGCCCTGATAGCCGCGGTTCGTGAGCAGGAAGCCGGCGCGGCTGAGCGTCGGAACGATCTGCTCGAGGTATTTTTTGGAGATATCCTGCCGTTGGGCAACGTCCTTGAGCGATACGCAGCCGTCTCCCTGATGCTCCGCAAGGTCGAGCATCAGGCGCAGCGCGTAGCGTCCCTTGGTCGAGATACGCATAGGCTCACCTTCCGTTTTTTCTCTATAATACCATATACTTTGTAGGAATTCAAGCGCAGCGCCCGCCGCGCTTGAATTTTGTCCGCCCGTATGCTATACTTTCTTCATTCTGTACACGGAGGAATACGCCCATGACGCTCCAACAGCTCCACTATGCCATCGTCATTTCCGAGACCGGCTCGATGAACAAGGCGGCGGAACGGCTCTACATCGCCCAGCCCTCGCTCACCGGCGCGATGCAGGAGCTGGAGCGTGAGCTCGGCATCACCATCTTCCACCGCAGCGGACGCGGCGTGACGCTGACGAACGACGGACAGGAGTTCATCGACTACGCCCGTCAGGTCTACCACCAGTATGAGACGCTGGCGGAGAAGTACGCGCATCCCAACGAGCTGAAAAAGAAGTTCGGCGTGACGACGCAGCACTATTCCTTCGCGGTCAAGGCCTTCGTGGAGATGGCCAAGAGCTTCGATACCGCCAAATACGATTTCGCCATCCGCGAGAGCAAGACGCGCGAGGTCATCGACGACGTCGCAAGCCTGCGCAGCGAGATCGGCATCCTCTACCTCAGCGACTTCAACCGCAACGTCATCACGAAGATCCTCCGCGCGAACGACATTGAGTTCCACGAGCTGATGGACTGCAAGTCCTATGTCTTTCTGTGGAAAAACCACCCGCTCGCCGACCACGCAGAGATCCACGGCGAGGAGCTGAGCGACTACCCCTTCCTCTCCTTTGAGCAGGGCGGCAACGACTCCTTCTACTTTTCCGAGGAGCTGTCGTCTATGAACGACTACTCTCAGACCGTCAAGGTCAACGACCGCGCCACGATGGTCAACCTGATGGTCGGGCTCTACGGCTACACGCTCTGCTCGGGCATCGTGTGCGAGGAGCTCAACGGCGGGGACTACCGCGTCATTCCCCTTTCGGACGACAGCCCCATCAACGGCGTGATGAAGGTCGGCTATATCGTGAAGAAAAACCAGATCCTCAGCAGCGTCGGCAAGCTGTATATCGAGAAAATACAGGAATTTCTTCACGCGGCACAGGGCGGTTTGTCCAACTGATACCCTCCTGTTTTGTTCATATCGTCAATATATGTCTCGATATTATGCCATCGGAGTATATGAAACGCACTACGCTATAGTTTGCACCTATAACTCATTATCCTTATAGCGTATTGGACAAATGGCGAAGCATCGTGTATAACTAACAGCGTCCCAAGCAAAGGAGGTCAAATGCGATGCTCAAGCTGTTGAAAGAGCGAATGTGTCCGCATGGTTCGTGTTCCCGCATGAGCGGTCGAATGTGACCGCGGATCGTCGCATCAAAAATCATTCAAATTATATCAAAATCAAGAAAAGGAAGAATAAAACCATGAAAAAGCTCATTGCTCTTGTCCTTGCGGCAGTTCTCGCCCTCGGTATTCTCTCCGGCTGCGGCAAAAAGGCCGACGCCGCCATTCAGATCGCAGTCCCCAACGACACCACCAACGAAGCCCGCGCCCTGCTGCTGCTCGAAGCCAACGGCATCATCAAGCTCAAGGACGGCGCCGGCATCACCGCCACCAAGAACGACATCGCCGAGAATCCCCACAACGTCGAGATCGTTGAGACCGAAGCCGCGCAGATCCCCAACATCCTCAAGGATGTGGACTACGCCGTCATCAACTCCAACTACGCCATCAACGCCGGCCTGAATCCTGTCAAGGATTCTCTGGCCATTGAAGGCTCCGCCTCCGCTTACGCCAACATCCTCGCCGTCAAGGAAGGCAACGAGTCCAGCGACAAGGTCAAGGCTCTGGTCGCCGCGCTCGAGAGCCAGCAGGTCGCCGATTACATCGCCGAGAAGTATGACGGTGCGGTCGTGAGCACCGTCGAGAATCCGGGCGACGGCTACGACGCCAGCGTTGACTACGCCGCGCTCGCGGGTCAGACCATCTCCGTCGCCGCATCCCCCACGCCCCACGCTGAGATCCTCGAGGTCGCCAAGGAGATCCTTGCCGAGAAGGACATCACCCTCGACATTCAGACCTACAAGGACTACGTTGTGCCCAACACCGTCGTGGAGGACGGCACCGTGGACGCCAACTACTTCCAGCACACCCCCTATCTTGATGATTTCAACAAGGAAAACGGCACCCACATCGTCTCCGTCGCTGCCATTCACGTCGAGCCCATGGGTCTCTACGGCGGCAAGCAGACCACGCTGGATGCCCTGAAGTAAGATAAAAGAAAGGAGGAGAATTCCTTGATCGAACTCAAGCACGTCAGCAAAGTCTTTGAGACCGCCGGTGGGCGGGTGGAAGCCCTCAAGGATATCTCCCTGACCATTCCGGACGGTGACGTTTACGGCATCATCGGCATGAGCGGCGCCGGCAAGAGCACACTGGTGCGCTGCATCAATATGCTCGAGCGCCCCACCTCCGGCGAGGTCATCGTCAACGGAAAACGTTTGGATACCATGTCGCCCGCGCAGCTCCGTGCTGCGCGGCGCGACATTACCATGATCTTCCAGCGCTTCAATCTGCTCATGCAGCGGAACTGCCTGGATAATGTCTGCTTCCCGATGGAGCTTGCTGGGGTCAGCCGCCGTGAGGCGGCTTCTCGCGCGCAGGAGCTTCTGGAGACGGTCGGCCTGCCCGACAAGGCGAAGGCCTATCCCGCGCAGCTCTCCGGCGGTCAGCAGCAGCGCGTCGCCATTGCCCGCGCGCTGGCGACGAACCCCAAGGTCCTGCTGTGCGACGAAGCGACCAGCGCGCTCGACCCTAAGACGACGCGCCAGATCCTTGAGCTCATCGGCGACATCAACAAAAAGCTCGGCATCACGGTCGTCATCATCACGCACCAGATGAGCGTGGTGAAGAGCGTGTGCAACCATGTCGCCATTTTGGACGACGGCGAGGTGGTGGAGGACGGTCTCGTTTCCACCGTCTTCTCCGCGCCGAAATCCGCCGCCGCGCGCCATCTTGTTTTCCCCGGCGGCGCGGACGTCACGGTGTCCGATCCCGCGCAGGAGCGGCGCATCCGCCTCATCTTCCGCAGCGCAAAGACTACCTCGATCCCGCTGGTGGCCCGTCTCGCGACGGAGGAGAACATCGCGGCCAACGTCATTTCCGCCAGCACGCAGAAGCTCTCGGAGGAGATCTACGGCAGTATGCTGCTCGGCGTCCCCGCGGCGCAGTTTGACCGTGCATGGGAATTTCTGAGCGGGATCGAAAATCTTCAGGTCGAGGAGGTGAGCGTCGGTGTACAGTAATCTTTTCTCTCCCGAGTCCATCGAGGAGCTGACCGTAGCGCTGCAAACGCAGTTTCTCCCCGCCATCTGGGAAACCTTCTATGTTACGCTTCTCTCCACGGCCTTCGCCATCGTGATCGGTCTGCCGCTGGGCGTGCTGCTCGTGGTGGGCGAAAGGGACGGCGTGCTGCCGCTTCCCCGCTGGCTGATGAGCGTGCTGAACGTTCTTATCAACCTGCTGCGCTCTATTCCGTTCCTGATCCTGATGATCATGGTCTTTCCGCTCTCGCGCCTCATCATCGGCACGACCGTCGGCACCAGGGCGACCATCGTTCCGCTCGTCATCGCGGCCTTTCCGTTCGTCGCGCGTCTCGTCGAGAGCAGCCTGCGTGAGCTGGACCCCAACATCATCGAGGCCGCGCAGAGCATGGGCGCGACGCCCATGCAGATCATCTGCAAGGTGATGATCCCCGAGAGCATCCCCTCTCTGCTGCAGAACTTCACCATCGCGCTCACGACCATCCTCGGCTACTCGGCCATGAGCGGCATTATCGGCGGCGGCGGTCTCGGCAAGATCGCCATCGACTACGGCTTCTACCGCTACAAATATCTCGTGATGTACGTGGCGGTCATCCTGCTCATTCTGCTCGTGCAGCTCTTCCAGAGCGTCGGCACGAAGCTCGCCGCCAAGTGCGACAAGCGTCTGAAAAACCGCTGAATACAGCAAAAGAGAACCGCGCGGCGGTTCTCTTTTTTTCATGCAGAGGGCGGAGCCATACGGCTCCGCCCCTTCGCTATTATTTGCCCGCCTTGCGCAGCGCTGCGGCGACAAAGTCGGTGAAGAGCGGGTGCGGACGGTCGGGACGGCTCTTGAATTCGGGGTGGAACTGGCAGCCGACGTACCAATCCTGTTCGCTCAGCTCGGCGATCTCAACGAGCGAGCCGTCCGGCGAGGTGCCGGAGAAGGTCATGCCCGCGCGCTCAAGCTCCTCACGGAAGAGGTTATTGAACTCGTAGCGGTGACGGTGGCGCTCGGAGATCTCGCGCGTGCCGTAGGCGGCATACGCCTTTGTGCCCTCGCCGAGCACGCAGGGGTATTTGCCGAGACGCATCGTGCCGCCCTTGGCGGTCACGCCGATCTGGTCGGGCAGAAGCGCGATGACCGGGTGCGCGGTGAGGGAGGAGAACTCCGCGCTGTGCGCGTCGGCCCAGCCGACGGCGTGGCGCGCAAACTCGATGACGGCGATCTGCATACCGAGGCAGATGCCGAGATAGGGCACGCCGTTCTCGCGCGCGTACTGCGCGGCGAGGATCATGCCCTCGATGCCGCGGTCGCCGAAGCCGCCGGGCACCAGCACGCCCGTGCAGCCGCCGAGAACGGAGGCGACATTCTCCGCCGTCAGCGTTTCGGAATCGACCCATTGGATCGTCACCTGCGCGTCGCAGGCCGTGCCCGCGTGGAAGAGCGACTCGACGACGCTCAGATAAGCGTCGTGCAGACCGGTATACTTGCCGACGAGCGCGATGGTCACCTGTTTGTGCGCGTGCTTGATCTTCTCGACGAGCGCCGTCCATGCCTTCATATCCGGCTCGCCGCAGTCAAAGCCGAGCTTGCGGCAGACCTCGCGGCAGAGGCCGGCGTCCTCAAGCAGCAGCGGCACCTCATAGAGCGTGGAGGCCGTGACGTTCGGGATCACGCATTCCGGCTCGACGTTGCAGAACAGCGCGATCTTATGGCGCACATCGTCGGGCAGCGGGCTGTCCGTGCGGCAGACGAGGATATCCGGCTGGATGCCGAGCGAGAGCAGCTCCTTGACGGAATGCTGCGTGGGCTTGCTCTTGAGCTCGCCGCTGCCGGGGATGGAGACGATGAGCGGAACGTGGATAAAGAGGACGTTTCCTCTCCCTTTTTCCGCCGCGACCTGCCGAATCGCTTCAAGGAACGGCTGGCTCTCGATATCGCCCACCGTTCCGCCGATCTCCGTGATGCACACGTCGGTCTCGCCGTCGTCCATGGCGTAGACGCGGCTCTTGATCTCGTCGGTGACGTGCGGAATGATCTGCACCGTGCCGCCGAGGTAGCCGCCCTGCCGCTCGCGGTTGAGGACGCTCCAGTAGACCTTGCCGGAGGAGACGGAGGCGTTCGCGTTCAGCGCCTCATCCACGAAGCGCTCGTAGTGGCCGAGGTCCAGGTCGGTCTCCGCGCCGTCGTCGGTGACGAAGACCTCGCCGTGCTGGTAGGGACTCATCGTGCCGGGGTCCACATTGAGATAGGGGTCGAATTTCTGGTTCTTCACGCGCAGCCCGCACTGCTTCAGCAGGCGGCCGAGCGACGCCGCGCAGATGCCCTTGCCGAGGCCGGACACCACGCCGCCGGTGACAAAAATGTACTTCATGTTCTCCTCCACAACACAAATAAATTGGAAAAATCATTTCAAAAGGAACGCTCAGAGAGCGTTCCTTTTGGGGATCAAACGGAGAAAAGCAGATCGTAGAAGGTCGGATACGGCCAGTACTTGCCGGCGGTCAGCGTCTCGAGACGGTCGACGGTATCGCGCACCGCGTCCATATCGGCGGCGACAACGTCGTGGTAATAGCGCATCTTCTCTTCGCCGGAGGCGCCGACGGGCGCGGTCTCCAGCGCGGTCTTGAGCGTCACGGTCTGCTCGAGCAGCTTGTCGTTGAGGATGCCGATGGAGTTGGCCAGCGACTTCTCGACGTGGCAGGGCAGCTCGGGCGCGGCCTCGTGCTTGCGCAGCATCGTCTCGCAGAGCTTGCTCTCATACTCGGAGGCGGCGTTGAGGATCTCATGCTGGACCATATCGACCATGGTGGCCGCTTCGATGTGGATGACCTTGCGGTATTTCTCCATGTGGATCTCGTGGCGGGAGAGCATTTCCTCCTTCGTGTAAACGCCGTGCTTCATCATCAGTTCGACGTTCTTGGGCAGAACGTAGGTCGGCAGGGCGTCGGCGGTGCTGCGCAGATTCGCAAGGCCGCGGCGCGCGGCCTCCTCGACCCACGCCTCCTCATAGCCGTTGCCGTTAAAGATGATGCGGCCATGCTCGATGAACGCCTTGCGCACAAGGTCGTGCAGCGCCTTGTTGAAGTCCGGCGCTTCCTTGAGCACCGCGTAGAACTGGCTGAGCTCCTCCGCCATGATGGTGTTGAGCACCGTAACGGGGCCGGCGATGGACTGGCTGGAGCCGGGCATACGGAACTCGAACTTGTTGCCGGTGAAAGCCACGGGCGAGGTACGGTTGCGGTCGGTGGTGTCCTGCGGGATGGAGGGCAGCACGTCCACGCCGATGCGCAGCGTCTTGCGCTCGGTCTCGGTATAGTCGCTCTCACCGACGATGGCGTCGATGATGCTCTGCAGCTCGGAGCCGAGGAAGACGGAGATGATGGCCGGCGGCGCTTCCTGCGCGCCAAGACGGTGATCGTTGCCCGCGAAGGCGACGGAGCAGCGCAGCAGCTCCTGATACTCGTCCACGCCCTTGACGAAGGCGGCGAGGAAGAGCAGGAACACGGCGTTCTGGCTGGGCGTTTTGCCGGGGGAGAACAGATTCTCGCCCGTGTCGGTCGAGAGCGACCAGTTGACGTGCTTACCGGAGCCGTTGACGCCGGCAAAGGGCTTTTCATGCAGCAGGCAGACGAGACCGTGGCGCTCGGCGACCTTCTTCATCGTCTCCATGACGAGCTGGTTCTGATCGTTGGCGGTGTTGGCGTCGCAGTAGATGGGGGCCATCTCGTGCTGACCGGGGGCGACCTCGTTGTGCTTGGTCTTGGAGAGCACGCCGAGCTTCCACAGCTCCTCGTCCAGCTCCTTCATAAAGGCCGCCACGCGCGGGCGGATGACGCCGAAGTAGTGGTCGTCCAGCTCCTGGCCCTTGGGCGGCTTGCTGCCGAAGAGGGCGCGGCCGCACAGCCGCAGGTCCTCACGCTTGAGGTACAGCTCGCGGTCAATGAGGAAATACTCCTGCTCGGGGCCGACCTGCGGCGTGACCTTACTGACGTCCTTCTGGCTGTCGAAAAGATGCAGCAGCTTCACCGCTTCGCGGCTAACCGCCTCGTTCGAGCGCAGCAGCGGGGTCTTCTTGTCCAGCGCCGCGCCGCCGTAGGAGCAGAACACCGTCGGGATGCAGAGGCTGCCGTCCTTGATGAAGGCAAAGGCGGTGGGGTCCCATGCGCTGTAGCCGCGCGCCTCAAAGGTCGCGCGCAGACCGCCGGAGGGGAAGCTCGAGGCGTCGGGCTCGCCGCACACCAGCTCCTTGCCCGAGAAGTCCATGATGATCTTGCCGCCGCCGATGGGATTGATAAAGCTGTCGTGCTTTTCGGCGGTGATGCCGGTCAAGGGCTGGAACCAATGGGTAAAATGCGTCGCGCCATGCTCCAGCGCCCAGGTCTTCATGGCCTCGGCGATATCGTTCGCGGCGGTCAGCGGCAGCGGCTTGCCGCTTTTCAGGCAGTCGCGCCAGACTTCCATCGCCTGATGCGGAACATACTGCTCCATCGTTCCCTCATTAAAGGACATCGAACCAAACAGCTCGGGAATACGATCTTTTTCACTCATCGTTACGAACCTCCTTATTCGTTTTTTATTTACAAAAAATATGGATAGATTCTACCTCTGCAAGTTTCCGGCGTCAAGACTTCATATTGTTCAAGCTTTTTCCAATATCCTGGCAATGTGTTGGCGCTGTCCACAAAATTGCTGCAAGAGAAAAAATTTCTCTTGCATTGCATTGGGCGCCGTGCTATGATAAGCATGGACTCACCTTTGGGGTGTGCCTTTTTTCGTTTTCTGCGCAAACTATTTCAGGGGCGGCGCATCATTCTTTGAGATAAGCGAAGCGGTAGCCCACTCCGAGCGCCGCGCCGCCGACAAGATTCCCGAGCGTCACCGCCGCGAGGTTTTCAAGACAGCCGGCAAGCGTCAGCGTCGTTTCCATACCGTACTCCGCCGCGGCAAACGCACCGGCGGGCAGGTAGTACAGGTTCGCGATGCAATGCTCATAGCCGCAGAGGACAAAGAGCAGGATGGGGAAAAAGAGCGCGATGACCTTCCCCTCCGCGTGTTTGGAGGCTGCCGCCATCCACACCGCGAGGCAAACCAGAAAATTGCACAGGACCCCGCGCAGGAAAGCGTCTCCAGCTCCGAGCGCCGCCTTGCTCTCCGCGATGGAGACCATCGAGCGCGCCAGACCATCGCCGAAAAGCGATGCCGTGTGGCTGTAGACCGCCAGCGCTGCCACCGCCGCACCGCCCACGGCATTGCCGAGGTAGACGGTCAGCCAGTTACGCAGCAGCTGTGCGGGCGTGATGCGGCGCTCCAGCAGGGCCATCACCATAAGACAGTTGCCGGTGAAAAGCTCGCTGCCCGCGAGGATCACCATGGAAAGTCCCGCCGGAAACACGCAGGCCGAAAGGAGCTTTGCAAGCGAGCCGCTCTCCACCGTCACGGCGGCCGCCGTCGCACCGACGCCCGCGAGCGCGATGTAGGCTCCCGCCAATATGGCGAGCAGGAGCATCTTTCCAAGGGGCAGCCGCGCCTTGCTCTCGCCGGCGGCGAGCAGGCTCCGTGCGATCTCGGGAGGGGTGAGCATGGGCAGGTCTCCTTTCCTCTTTCATGCGGACACAATATTGATATATTGTATCGAAAAACGTCGGAACGGTCAAGCGCTGCCGAAAAGTTCTTTTCGCGCAAAAGGATTTTCTAATTTACGGCAAACATTTCGCGCTTTCTCCTTGACAAGTACCCCCACAATATGCTAAGATATCACTTGCGTTTGAGAGTGAGCCGGCTCCTCACAAGCATGGAGAGATGGCTGAGCGGTTGAAAGCACCGGTCTTGAAAACCGGCGATGTGAAAGCATCCGTGGGTTCGAATCCCACTCTCTCCGCCAAATGGAACATCGGCTGAAGAATTTCGACATTTGCGGAAGTACCCAAGTGGCCGAAGGGGCTCCCCTGCTAAGGGAGTAGGGTGTGTAAAAAGCGCCGCGGAGGTTCAAATCCTCTCTTCCGCGCCAAGAAAAACCTTGAAACTACTGTAGTTTCAAGGTTTTTTCGTTTTCCCAGCACCCAAAATTTTGTCTCAGAAGATAGGGGCGAAGCGGAAACTTTTGTGCTGTTTCGGAATGTTTTGGAACAGTTTTGTTGTCAAAAATGTTGTCATGGATAAGGCTGTGCCCACGCTGGACACAGCCTTTTGAATTTTGCCCGAATCGGGCACAATTATTTCATCGTTGCCAGCTTGCGGATCAGGTCACTGCCGTACTTGTACGCCGCAAGGTAGTCCATCGTCTTGTCCTCAAGGCCGGAGCGCTTCTGAAGCTGGGCGCGATAGTCCGTGTATTTCGGGCGGTACGCGCCGAGCACGAGCGGCAGCTTGCGCTTGCGGCGGTACACTCCGTCGCCGTTTGACTGGCTGCCGGTGTTGCCGTTGGAGGTATTGCCCTCGATGGCGGTGACATATTGCCCGCTGACGCTCTCGCAGATGCCGCAATGGTCGGTCTTGTACGCCGTGCCCGGGAAGTCGTAAATCAGCACGTCGCCGGGCCGGTAGCCCGTGGTGACCCACTGACCGTGATCTCCGAGCAGGTCGATGCAACGGTCGATAGGTTCATAGGTATTCTCTCTTTCCGGCGGCAAAAAAGCCGCCTTGTCGTTCTTGACAAAGCGGCTACAGCGTGATATATTCAAGGTCAGCAGGAACGGCTCACTTTGGACGGTGCAGGTCGCTCCCCCATACAAGTTTAGAGCTTGAAGGAAAGCCGCTGCCGTTTAGGTGGCGGTTATTTCTTTATGTACCCAAGGATACCGAAGATAACCGTAGCGAGGAGCAATAGAAGCGTCAATACTTCCATCGTCGTCATGCGGTTACCCCCTTTCGGGGGAAACAACCTATTTCACGTTCCTGCTGACGCACATATCATACCACGCGCGCCGCGCCTTATCAATTTGCCGCCCTCGAGCGGCTTTTGTTATTTCAGGGCCGGCCGGAGCTGCCCCGGCCTTGCTCACTTGTTCATCTCCGCGAGCTTCGCTGCAATATCGTCCGGGATGCGGCACTTCTCCTTCTTGACGCAGTAGCCGTTCTCATCGTAGGTAAGCTTGTACTGCGGCAGGACGTAAATCTCCGTTCCGGCGCGCTCAAGGTCGCGGCACATGACCGGCTGCTTGATGCTGTTCCTGATGCCCGCGCTCTCGCTCAGGCCCGCGGGGGTATCGGTGACTTCGATGGGTCTGCCGTCGGATGCGATTCTCTTGCTCGGGAAGGAGTTGAGACCTTGGCAAAGAAACGGAAAAGCGGAACCGGCACCGTAAGACAGCGCGGCGACGGCCGGTGGGAGGGCCGCGTTGTCATCGGCTATGATGACAGCGGCCTTCCCAAAACGAAGAATGTTCTCGCCAAAACAAAGCGGGAATGTCAGGAGAAGCTGCGGCAGCTCACCGAAAGCATGGTGGGGCGAAATGACCGAAAAGTTAAGTCGGATATGCTGTTCGGGGACTGGCTGTGCTACTGGTACGAAAACCACAGCAAGCCGACGCTCCGCGCCTCCACACAGAACAACTACGAAAACGTCATTTACAACCATGTCCTGCCGGAGATCGGGAAAATCCCGCTGAACAAATTGTCGCAGAATGATTTGGTACAAAATAAGCATAGCTTCCGAGGCTTCCTATACGCTTCGGGTGCTATGCTTATTTTGTACCAGACAAAGAATACCCTCATACTTTCTGGCAGTAAAACTCACTCTCTGCGACTTGTGTCACAAAATTATACTCCAGCCGTGTTGCCTTTGAGGGCGAAATATTGTAGCGCTTAAACACCGAGCGAAAATATGCAAAGAACTCCCTGTCTTCCTCTGTCATCGGTGCAACCCAGCCGTTCTCGGCACCATGGGCTTCGATTTTCTCCAACTCTTCCATACGCTCGTTATCCATGTCAGTTGCTCCTTCTGGATGAAATCATGTTTTTCCCTTAACAGCTATTACGTTCCCGTAATTCATATGGCATTTTAAGGGAAAGACTACCCTTTTTGTTACGGACTTACGTTTCCAGAAGATCCTCCATCGTACAACCGAGGACTTTTGCAAGGCTAAGAACAGTCTCCGCGCTGGCTTTATTGATATCCTTGTTGCGCTGTTCGTACATTTGAATTGAGCGAAGACTGACATTGCTTCGCTTGGCAAGCTCTGCCTGCGTGCAGCCATAAAGCGTGCGGATACGCTTGAGGTTGGTATCAGCGAAGTATTCGCGCACTTTGGCATCGACAATATCAGCGAATTTAGTGACATCCGCTTCATGAAGGGGGGAATACATCTGCTGCAAATCTTCAAACGAAAGAACCTTAAAAATATCACTGAACTTTCTTCCGGAAAACCATTGATAGTAGGCCACTGCCCAGCCGATCCAATACTCTCTGGAACGGCTGAAATTCGCTTGAGGCTTGGCGGTCGGCGCTTTGCCCGTAGTCTCAACGAGAACATCAACAGCAGTTTCAATCCCGCTTTTCCCAAAAAGATATGAAGGTTCACCATTCTCAATCCGATTACTGACGGAACTGACGGAAAACAGCTTTATAAAGCTATCTCCGGCAACTCCACACGCGTTGATAGCATAATCAAAAGCATCGCCCAGTAATGCCTGCGCGTTACTCAGATAGATTTCTTGGTATGCGTGGGTCATCGTTTTGGATGCCTCCTCTTATGATATCAAGGATATACAGACCATCTGTTTCCTCTTCAAGTATATCCGAATAAAGTTGGTCGGCTTCATCATTTCGAGCCTTACGGCGGACATAATATTTTTCCTTTTCTGCAATAGAAAATCCATCGTAATGCAGCAGCGAAAAGGCGTATTTAGACTTGATGACAATCTGTTCGCCCAACTTGCCAAGTCGCTTAGCGTTTGCGAGTTGCTGTACGGAAATTCCGTTATTTAGGAAAGACGCAGCAAAGTCAAAATAGGAGTCATCGGCACGGTATCCGATAATCAGGTCGTAGGCATTGACGTTGACGCCGAAATTGTCAATCAGATATCGTTTTGCCCGCTGTGCGGCTGGGCTTTTGATAGAAAACAGACGATGCGCTACCAGAACAGCAATCCAGTTCAGAATCGTATAGTCTGGACTGTTCAGATTCAGAATTTTCAGGTATTCCGTATCAAGACTGTAACGATTGACGAAGCCGTTACGCAGAGAGGATACAGCCCATTCTTTGGCGAGTTCCTCGCTTTCCGTGCAGTAGAAGCCCAGCCCGAAGTCATTGTTCTGCTTACCAAACCCAAAGGTTGGAGATTCGATGATCTGTTCAGAGCCATGATATAGGGTAATTTTCTGATTCATCTCCGCATCCTCCTAAGTATCACTGCAAAAATAGTATCACCAAAGTGATATAAAATCAAGTAATATTTGTAGAGAAAAAAGAGAGCATTTCTCGCTTGAAAAATGCAGGCTCTTCAGACGAATATTTCCAAGAGAAACTTAGAGATAATCAGTTCACAGAATGATATAGAGCATCCATTTTGCCGGTGGTATAATTAAATGCAGCTAAGTAGGATATTGCAGAACTGCTGGAAAAATACAAATACTCCGCAGCAAAGCGAATGTTTCACGGGCGAGGGTGATGAGCCGTCCCAACCGCGCCTGCTGCAGCTCCAGCAGCTTGATCTGATCTGTGAGAGCGGTGGCCTGGTCGAATTTCGGGCCATCCAGAATGCGCTTGATGTCCTTGAGTGGAAATTCCAGCTCGCGAAATAGCAGAATGGATTGAAGCCGCGCCAAGGCTGTATCGTCATACAGCCGGTAGCCCGATTCTGTGAGGGCTGTGGGCGGCAGCAACCCGATGGCATCATAGTAGTGTAGCGTTCGGACACTGACACCGGCCAGTTTGCTGACTTCGTGAATGGTCATCATGGGTATCCCTCCTCCGTGTGAGCTTAGCGGGCGATGAAGGGGATGGTATTGCCCTCGTCCAGCAAGCGCACAACGTTTTCCACGTGCTGCGCGCTCTCGCCGAGCTCCCGGGCAAGCGTCTGAATGATATCCATAGAAATTCTTTTCGTTGCATGGTTTAACGTCAGCGGCGGCAGACGCCCAAGCGTCCGCCGCCGCCTATTTTACCACAGCCCCGGCCGGATTTCCAGCGCAAAGGCTTCTCACGAAATAGCAGATCCGCCTCTGTATCACACAGAGGCGGATCTGCCAATTCTATGATGCCCACGGCGGCGAACGCTATGAGCTTATTCAGCACAGCATCACCTATCGTTACTGTGTTTTTATCTCAAGTTCTTCCGGAAGAATTCCTGCGCATTCTTGTACATTACGCCATCGGCATCCTCCTGCGAAACGCCTCGGGAGATCAGATACTCGTAAATCGACGCCGCCTTGGCCGGTGTATTCAGGCACTCCGGCAGGAGGGAACCGTCGAAATCCGAACCGAGAGCAAGATTCTTTTTGCCTCCCAGCTCAAAGAAATGCATGGTGTGACGGTAGATATCGTCAAGGCTGTGAACTTCGCCGTCGTCGCGCAGGAACTTCACAAAGTAATTCAGACCGATCAGGCAATCGCGCCTGACCATCTCTCGGATCATGTCGTCTGTGAGGTTGCGCTTGTGACTGCACAGCGCACGAGCATTGGAATGCGTGGCGACAAAGGGTTTGGCCGCCACCTCCAGCAGGTCGGCAAAACCGTGGTCGTTGAGGTGGGAGACGTCGACAAGAATGCCCTCTTTCTCCATCTCGCGCACAGCTTCCTTGCCAAACTCGCTTAGGCCATGGTCAGTGGTGTGACCGGAGCCAAGCTCGTTTTCACCGTTCCATGTCAGCGTAATGGCACGCACACCCTGCTCGGCAAGTGTGTGAACACGGGTGATATCACCGGCGAGCGCGCTGCCGTTCTCAATAGTCAGAAATGCGGCGGTCTTATTCTCAGCCCAAGCCTTCTCCATATCGGCGGCATTGCGGCAGGGAGCCACACGGTCGGAAAACTTTTCCATCTGGCGATAGAAGTTTATGCGGTTCTTCTCGAAATAAGCGATGGCTGCATCGCCGCGCTCCTCATCCGGAATGAAGACTGCGTAGAACTGCGCCCAATGCACATCATTCGGCATGTTGCTCAGCTGCAGCACGCGGCCGGGATCGTCCAGCGTGTCCGGGTTGCCGGTGTTGGCATACTTCCAATCTGCCAGAGTGTCACAGTGCAGATCGATCAAACCATAACTGTTCATGATACTAATTTAAAATCCTTTCTTTGACTTTACGCCCGCGGGTCGAGCTCCTCGCAGGAAAGAACTTCCTTGCTGCGTGTGTATTCCTCGTACCGGAGTCCACGATCTGAGGTCTCAATTTCGCCGACCTGGTTATCATAGGGGTCGGCGCGCCAGAACTGCTTTTCAATGGTAAACGGCGCTTCAAACTCGCTGTTGGCCACCATGCGGTATGCGTCGATGTTGCCAAAGTAGAACTTGCGGCGTTCCTCATTCTGCGCCCTCACCGCCGCCGTGCCGTAGCTCGGGTCGGCATAGAGCCAGCCGTATGGCGCGATATAGAAGCGGGACCAGTCGTGTGCGCCGCAGAAGTCCGGCTCAGCGGTCAGGCCGCTCTGCCACCTGGCGGGAATGCCAGCGCAGCGGCACATGGTGATAAAGAGCAGGGCAAACACACCGCAGTCGCCGGTGTAGCTGCGCGCCGCAGAATCCGGGATGCACTCGAGAATGAAATAGGACGGCATGAAGGTATACTTCATGTTCAGCGTGATGAAGTCGTAGAAGATACGCGCCTTTTCCAGAGGATCGGTCACACCCTCGGTCAGCATCTCCACAAGGGAACGAATAAACGGGGTGAAGACGATGTGCGGCGCCTGCTCCTGCGTGTCGAAATCAGGCTGTACGGCGTCTGCCTTCATCGTGGAAACATCGTGGTAGCGCGCCGTGTGGACATAGGAGTACTCCACATAGAACTCGTGGTTTTCCTCCATGTTCTCCTCCCAGCAGATCGTGCGCTGCGCCGCATTCTCGGGTGCGAGCTTGCCGGTCTCGGGATACATCTTCTCGATGCGGATCTCGCTTTGCTGCTCACACTCGGCGGGGATGGGCAGGTGAACGCGCACGAACATACCGGGTGTGAACCGATCATCGTTTACGCGGACGCTCGAACGGATGCGGATGCGATTGGAGATACCGCCGTTCTCGCACATCAGACGGCGAACACGGTCAAGACGGCCCTCGCCCTGCTCCTTCGTCACGCTCTCCACACCGTGCACCTGTACGCCCGCGCGGACGGCAAAGGATGGATCTGCTTTGCACAGCGTCTCAAAGAAGCGGTCCAGGAAGTGCATCTCGCCGTTGACATAGAGCCAGCTGATTTTTCCGGCGTCCACGCGCTCGTCGAATTCCTCCTCGGTAAAATCGGGGATGTGCCCGCGCACCACAGCGAGTGCGGCGGCACGGTCGAACGGGTAATTCTGCGGGATCCGGCAGATGATCTCGCGCTCGGCGGTCAGGCACGCGCGCATTGCCTCAGACAGGTTATCCTGCGCAAGGCGAAGATCGATGAGGCGGATCGCGCCTTCAAAATCGCCCCATGCCTTGCGCCGGGCGATATCGTCCGGCAGGCCAATGTTCAGATATTGCAAGGTATCGTTAATATTCATAAGAATAACCTCTTTGTGAATCCTGCTCCCACGGCACGGGCCGCAGGAGCAGGAAAAATCATCCGGCGGGGATCATGCAATCATATGCAGGATCGCACCCATGCCAAGACCAAAAATATTACCAATAGCAGCGCCAAGAACACCCATCAGAACACCGATACCCGCAAAGGAATCGTCATAGGCGCAGGCAATGATCGGCGCAGAAGCGGAACCGCCGATATTGGCGACCGATGCCGTAGAGACCATGCAAAGATCCCAGTGGAAGACCTTGGAGAGAATGTACATACCGACAACGTGGATCGCAAGAACGAACACGCCGTAAACGACCCACATCGGAGCTTCGACCAGCGCATTGAGCGGAGCCTGCGTAGCGAGCAGGGAGACGACGGCGTACAGCAGGACGCTGGAAAGATCTTCAACAGCAGGAAGCTTGCCGAGCGGGGTCATTGCGCAGACCAGACCGAGAACGGTGACGAACAGCGTCGTGCAGGTGCCCTTGTCGAACATGTCAAGGCCGATCTCATTGAGGCCGTTATTCATGACAAGGCCGATCTTCTGAGACAGCGCGGAGACGATCAGAGCAAGGCCGATAAGCCAGATCCAGTCGGCAGCTTTGGCCTGCTTTTTCTCGTTGGCGACCTCTGCGTTGGCAGCGGCTGCAACGGCCTCAAGCTTGGAGGTGTCCGCCTTAACGGACTTGTTCCACTTGCCGGCATACTTCACAGCAAAGAGCAGCAGCGCAATCCATACGGAGTAGCAGACGGTGTCGAGCGTAAGAGCGCAGGCGTAAGCGCCGGCATCGACCGGCAGAGCATCCTGCATGGCAGCCATGTTGGCGGAGCCGCCGACCCAGGAAGCGTACAGAGCTGCGGTAGCGCCCCAGATGGTCTCGCCGCCCCCGAGGGATCCCTTGAAGATCGGGAAGCCGACGATGAAGCCGAGTGCAAGAGTGATCGAGCAGCCAAGGAAGATCGCGATCATGCGTCCGGAGAGCTTGGCAATCTTGCGGAAGTCGCAGCGCAGCAGCATGACGAAGATCATTGCGTACAGAAGGTTATTCTTCAGTACGCCGTAAGCGGCACTGACGCCTTCGGAATTGTACAGGCCCAGGGTACAGAAGACCATGTTGAGAATATAGATCCATACCAGCGGCGGGACCCAGTTAAAGACTTTCCACTTGGTGTATTTTTCCATTGCCAGCAGCCCGCCGGCCAGGAACATCAGGAATGCGATGAAAGTAAAACCGTTTTCAATAGCAGGTAACATACTTTTCTCCTCCAAAAAATATATTTCTTCTCAGCGGGGCGGTACCTGGACCCGCTGCAAAAGACAAAACAGAAAAAAGCCCAACAAAACCGAGCGTTTTTCAACGCCTGATCTTGCTGGGTTTCACACGCGGCACCACGAGGGAACTCATGGCAGGCGACTGCGAAGCAGCCATATACAGTTATACGTAATCAGGTTTTGCTTTCCGGCTTGCCCGTCATTGACCGCCAGCGCTTGAGCGCATCGCGGTAAGCGACAAGTACGGCCCGGCGGGACGAGCCGCCGTATCGTCTGTTGAGCGTGTTCTCCAACCACACATCGATCTCCGGAAAAACCTGCCCCACAAAAAGTTTACGCAGGAAAGCCTCCGTCGTGGAAATTGTATGGGTACAGCTGAAATCGAGAACCTTGGACGTCAGGTCGTCGACCTCAAACGCCATATAAAACGTGCCGTAGTTTTTTGTGATGGCGTTGTCCGAATTCGTTCTGGACTCGCCAATGACAAAAACCGAATTGATCTGATTCAAAGAACCGTCCTTCCTTTCACAGGAGAATGCACGGAATGTATAATAATCAAAAACGCCCTGTATCAGCATCATTGGGTGCCTTTATTATAGCGGCCATTGACCGAGTTGTCAATATCTTCTTGTCAAACCAGATGATTCTGCCGTTTTTTATCGATAACGCACAACAATTCCTTGTCAAAAAATCGCTAAGGCACATAAACTATGGTCAAATCAACGATTATCACCTTCCCCCTTGCAATTGCAGTCTAAACATGGTAGCATAAATATGCTTTTAAAAACTTGATTATCACTGCTGCTTTACTTTGCTTGAGAATGCCACAACGTTCTTCACCGCAAATAAAACCCAGCAAAAGACGTGGATTTATCGCGCCTTTTGCCGGGTTTTTTCTTTTGCAGCAGCCAAGAGAGGTGAGGAGCCGCCATAATACGCCGCGCATTCACAGAATCACACAATATTTGAGGAGGAATTCATCACATGAAGAAAAGACTTTGCTCATTGCTACTTGTCCTCACGATGCTTTCCACGCTTCTGGTCGCGCCGGCTTCCGCCCTTGAGGCAGACGGTTCGACTAGCGTCGGCAACGAGACTTACGTGTATCTCGGCGTGAAGGATTACGGCACCGTGGAAGCTGACAGCAAGCCCGACTTTGTCCATCGCTTCTACACCAACGGCGAAGAAGTGCAGTATACCATCGCCAGCAGTGACAATAAGTACGCCGTCCAGAACAAGCTTCAGGAAGGCTATGTCTACGATCTGACGATTGAAGGCGGTGTCGTGACCGACGCCGCCGCTGCCACGGCCGACGCCGAAGGCACGATCGCGTCCATCGACGACTCCACCGTCACCGTTAACGGCGCCGCTGTCAAGTACAGCGCCATCTATGAGATCAGCAACAACGCCGCCGGCGCCACCGCCGTGACCAAAGTGACCGATCTCAGCAACCTCGCCGGCAAGACCGCCAAGGTCTACGACGGCGTCGTTTACCTCACCTTTGTTGCCAAGCCCTACACCGCGCCCGTCAGCGGCAAGGCAGGCGAGCGCACCCTCAAGAACTACCTCAAGACCGCTCTCGAACCCGTCGGCACTACGCTGTACGTCTACGGCGCGGGCTGGGATTGGCAGGACGATCTTTCCTCCAACCAGTCCATGACCATCGGCCTCTCCCAGAGCTGGATCGACTTCTTCCAGCAGCAGGATGCCAACTACACCTATAAGAACAGTGCCGACCCCGCGCACAGCTACTATCCGCACAACAGCTGGAACCAGTACTACTATGCCGGTCTCGACTGCTCTGGTTACGTCGGCTGGGTCGTCTACAACGTGATGCACACCCAGAATTCCGTCAACACCGACAACGACGGCTACGTGATGAGCTCCACCAAGATGGCCAAAACCTTTGCTGACAAGGGCTGGGGCACCTGGACGCGCGATATCAAGTCCTTCAAGCCCGGTGACATCTTCAGCATGAGCGGCCACGTGTGGACCGTCCTCGGCGTCTGCGACGACGGCTCCATCGTCTTCCTGCACTCCACGCCTTCCGACAGCAAGGCAGGACAGGGCGGCGGCGGCGTTCAGCTCAGCGCCCTCAACCCCAACAGCGACGACGACAAGAACTGCGAGGCCTACAAGCTCGTCACCAAGTACATGACCAAGTATTACCCCGAGTGGAGCGAGCGCTATGACGCCGTGCTGAGAAGCTATGACTCCTACGCGGCCCCCGCCACCGGCAGTCCCTTCAAAGAGACCTGGTCCGGCAACTTCTCCTGGAACCTCGACGGCACCGGCCTGACCGACCCCGACGGTTACGCTGATATGAGCGCCGCCGAGATCCTTGCAGACCTCTTCGGCGACGCCGAGACGCAGCCCGGCACGCCGGTCATCCCGTCTCAGCCCAGCACGCCCGTCCGACCCTCTCAGCCTTCCCAGCCCGAGCAGCCCAGCCAGAAGGGCTTCAACGATGTCAAGCCCGGCGACTACTTCTATGACGCCGTCAACTGGGCCGTCGAGAAGGGCATCACCACCGGCACCAGCGCCACGACCTTCTCCCCCAACGCCTCCTGCACCCGCGCTCAGATCGTGACCTTCCTGTGGCGCGCCAGCGGCAGCCCGGAGCCGAAGACTGCCAGCAATCCCTTCACCGACGTTGCAGCCAACGCTTACTACTGCAAGGCTGTTCTGTGGGCTGTTGAAAACGGCATCACTACCGGTACCAGTGCCACGACCTTCTCCCCCGACGCTCCCTGCACCCGCGCTCAGGGTGTGACTTTCCTGTGGCGCGCCAACGGCAGCAAGGCCGCCTCCGCCGCTGCCTCCTTTACCGATGTTGCATCTGACGCCTACTATGCTCCGGCAGTTGCCTGGGCGGCAGAGCAGAACGTCACCAGCGGTGTCGGCAACGGTCTCTTCTCCTCCGACACCACCTGCACCCGTGCTCAGATCGTGAGCATGCTGTATCGCCTTCGGTAAATAATTATCTTTAATAGGCGCTGAGTCATCCCCTCCTACAGCCTGAACGCCGCGGGCAATTGCCGTGGCGTTCAGGCTATCTTATTCTCAAAATTCAGAAAGGACAGTGCGTTTTATGAAATTTTCCAGCAAGGTAGAAAAATGCGGCCTGTCTCCGATGCGCAAGTTCCACCCGTACGCGGTGGCGGCAAAGGCACGCGGCGTCAACATCTATCACCTCAACATCGGCCAGCCCGACGTACAGACTCCTCCCGCGTTTTTCGAGGCAGTCCGTCACTTCGAGCAGCCGGTGCTGGCCTACGCGCCCTCGCCCGGTATCCCCGAGCTGATCGACGCGATCCAGAACTACTACGACAAGCTCGACATGCACTTCGACAAGAGCGAGATCTACGTCACCGCCGGCGGCAGCGAAGCGCTTCAGATCGCGCTGCAGTGCATTCTTGACGACGGCGACGAAATTTTGATTCCCGAGCCGTTCTACCCGAACTACAACACGATGACCCGCACCTGCGGTGCATCGATTCGCCCGATCCCGACCTGCCCGGAGGAGGGGTATCGCTACGCTGACCGCGAGAAGATCGAATCTCTCATCAACGAGCACACGCGCGCCATCATGGTCACGAATCCCGGCAACCCGACCGGCGTTGTGCTGAGCCACGAGGAGATGGAGATGCTCGTCGATGTCGCACAGAAGCATGATCTGTTCCTCATCGGCGACGAGGCGTACCGCGAATTCGTCTACGGCGGGGAGAAGCTCCAGTCGTTTGGCGAGTTTGCCGACAGGGCGGGTGACAACATCATCGTCATCGACACGGTCTCCAAGCGCTTTTCCGCCTGCGGCGCGCGTATCGGCTGCCTGATCTCCAAGAACAGGGAACTGATGAACCACGCGATGAAGTACTGTCAGGCGAGATTGTCGGTTGCGACGCTCGATCAGGTCGCCTCCGCCGCGCTCTACACCGTCGGCCCCGAGTATTTTGCCGCCGTGCGCGACGAGTACAAGAAGCGCCGCGACACGCTCTGCCGCAAGCTCGGCGAGATCCCCGGCGTGGTGTTCGACGTGCCGGGTGGCGCGTTCTACGTGATGGCCGCGCTGCCGGTCGACGATGCCGACAAGTTCCAGCAATGGCTGCTCGAGGAATTCAGCGACAATGGCGAGACCGTGATGATGGCCCCGGGAGGCTCGATGTACGCGACGCCCGGGAAGGGCAAAAACGAAGTCCGCATGGCCTACGTCCTCGAAAGCGACAAGCTCGAGCGCGCCATGGAAATTCTCAAGAAGGCCATTGAGGAATACAATCGGATTAGAGCGTGAGACAAAAGCAAATTAGAAGTTAACCATTTTCCATGATGCTATTGCCGACCGAATGAAGTCAGCCGGCAATAGCGGTATGGACGCACGGATTTATTGCGAAAAAACAAATCCGCCTCTGTATCACACAGGGGCGGATTTGCTTATTGGTCATACGGTACTCGAAAATCGTCCGGATATTTCTTGAACTTGCTGCCCGGTGTTGTAGTTGTTCATGTGATGAACCTTTCTCTTCATTTCTGCTCCTACCTAAAAGGGGACGTTGCAAAATAGCGCGCTGAAAAAGAAGAGTAGGTTTCCCCGAAAGGGGTTGCCTGCTCATCTTTTTGCTTTATGATTGAGGTGTGAAACAAAATCCAAAGCAAAATCAGTGTACCGTAAATGAGAGAAATGGTCAACTGGTCTTTGCATTAAACAACGAAATTTTGTTACCGGTGAACACACCCGCCCGACTGACAAGCGCCCAGCTTGAGGAACTGGATTACAGGAAACTGTATCGCGCCTATTCTGCCAGAGGCAGAAAATCGAAGGTCGACCCGCGAGTGCTGTTCAAGGTAATGGCGTACGGATACCAGTGCGGAATCTATTCCAGCAGAAAGCTGGAGGAGGCCTGTCGGTACCGTGTGGACTTCATGTGGCTTTTGGAAGAAGAGCCTGTGCCGGATCATACAACGCTGGCACGGTTTCGGACAGGGCGGTGTACAGAGGCAGTGGAGGATCTGTTTTACCAGTATGTGGCTCTTTTGGAACGGCAGGGAGAAACGGATCATGAAACGGTTTTCGTGGATGGACCGTCATGGGGGCGAGGAAGAAGCTCGCCTTGGACAAGTGCTACCAAATTTAGAACCTACTGGGCCGATGTAAACGCTGTGGGAGAAAAGAACGCAGCGTCTTCAAACAACTTAACATTCTCGATTGCATCCTTGTCCAAAAGCATATCCCTGAACAGGCCGGAAAACTTCTCAGCTCTCTTATGAAGTTCGATATCCTGCTTCGGTGTGCTCTGCCGCCATTCAAAAAGTGCCTCTGTCTGTTCAACATAACACGAAGGGTAGTCTTCTAAGTATTTACCTTCTGATTTTAAGTATAAACCTTTTAATCTACGAACTGCCATATTACTTCTCCTTTTTCTCTCTAATGTTCAGCCCCAACGCGAACTGCACGCGCGCGGAGATCGTGACGTTGAAAAATCTCATTTTCTAACTTTTTGCAGCGAAAAAACTGATAAATATGTGAAAACACCGCGCTTTTGCGCGGTGTTTTCTGTGCTGCATCTTTCATCAACACATTCTGGTCCGAGATGGGAGATTCGAACTCCCGACATCTGGGACTATGTTATCTTCTGATGATCATTTATTTGGTCGTACAGATTAGACGAAAAGAAATGACAATAGGAAAAGCGGTTGCCTTTGTAGGAGCCCTGATAGTCATAGAAATGCTCAGAAGGTAATTGAGAAAGTTTAATAGAAAGCCGTGCATGATTGTCCTCGGCGTTTTCTGAGCTCTGATTTGGATTTAAAGGCAGATAGAACGAGATAGTTAGGGACTCCCCTATAGTACTGACAAAAAGCAAGGATGTACCGCAATTCGGTACATCCTTGCTTTTATATAATGGTTTACCCGTTTATATTATGAAGAGGTTACATAATTTTAACAACTCTTGACAGGAGTCTTACTTGACAATGCAGAAAGACCGATGTATTCTGTTTTTAAAAGGGAGTAGCTTGCACAGCTTTGTGTATCCGTTGGCGTCAGTACGGGTCGTTTGGCTCCGCTGCGGATTGAAATGGCGAGACTTTTGTATCAATGTGAAGGCATTGACGCAAAAGGGCTCGCCTTTTTTGCGTCCGCCGAAAGGAGACACAGTACATGAAGCAGGAAAAGAACATTTGGGAACAGTCCCGCGTGGAGTTGTTCCAGAAACTGGATTGCCGGGAGACCGGCCTATCGCAGGAGGATGCGGCGGATCGTCTGGCAAAATACGGAGCCAATGAACTGCACGCCGGCAAGCAAAAGAGTGTTTTGCAGATCTTTCTGGGGCAGTTTGCGGATTTTCTGGTGTTGATCCTCATCCTGGCCGCCGTCATCTCCGCCTGCATGGGGGACGTGGAGAGCATGATCGTCATTCTGGCGGTCATCACCATGAATGCAATTCTGGGCACCGTTCAGACCGTCAAGGCCTCCGCATCGCTGGACAGCCTGAAGCAGATGTCCGCTCCCACCGCCAAGGTGCTGCGGGACGGTCAGATCGTACAGATCCCCGGTCGAGGGGTGGTTCCCGGTGATGTGGTCATATTGGAGGCGGGAGATTCCGTCTGTGCCGACGGACGCCTGTTGGAATGTGCCAGCCTGAAGTGCGCGGAGAGTGCCCTCACCGGCGAAAGCCTGCCGGTGGAAAAGGATACGGAGCCGCTCAGTGGGGAAACGGCCTTGGGCGACAGGAAGAACATGGTGTTCTCCGGCAGCTTCGTCACCTATGGGCGGGGCCGCTTTCTTGTGACGGCCACCGGCATGGACACGGAAATGGGCAAGATCGCCCAGCTTCTGAAAAACACGGAGGAGCGGAAAACGCCGCTTCAGGTCAGTCTGGACCAGTTCGGCAGAAAGCTGTCGATCATCATTCTGGTGATCTGCGCAGTGCTGTTTGGCGTCAGTGTGCTGTGGCGGCACGAAAACGTGATGAACGCCTTTCTCTTCGCTGTGGCGCTGGCGGTGGCCGCTATCCCGGAGGCCCTCAGCTCCATCGTGACCATCGTGCTGTCCTTCGGCACCCGGAAAATGGCCAAGGAAAACGCCATCATCCGCCATTTGCAGGCGGTGGAGGGGCTTGGCAGCGTGTCGGTCATCTGCTCGGATAAGACGGGTACGCTGACCCAGAACCGTATGACGGTGCGCAAGCTCTACACCGGAGGCGAGGTGATCGACGCCAAGGACGCGGACTTCCGGGACCCGTTACAGGAGCCGTTGCTGCGGACGGCTCTGCTGTGCAGCGATGCGGTCATCAGCGGGGATACGGAGATCGGCGACCCCACGGAAACGGCACTGGTGCGGCTGGGGGAGACCAACGGCTTTGACGAGGATCTCGTCCGGAACCGCTGGCCCCGTCTGACAGAGATCCCCTTCGATTCCGACCGGAAAATGATGTCCACGGTCCACGAGCTGGCGGGTGGCCTGATGCTGGTCACCAAGGGCGCGACGGATGTGCTGCTGGACCGCTGCGTGGTGACGCCGGAGGAACGGGCGAGGATCGAACAGGTCAACGAACAGTTTTCCAACGAGGGCCTGCGGGTGCTGGCCTTCGCCTGCCGCAGCGTGGACGGCCCGGCCATCACTCTGGCGGATGAAAACAGCCTGACCTTCCTCGGCCTTATCGCCATGATGGATCCGCCCCGTGAGGAATCCAAGGCGGCGGTGGCGGAGTGCATCCGCGCCGGTATCCGTCCTATTATGATCACCGGCGACCACAAAATCACGGCGGCGGCCATTGCCCGTGAGATCGGCATTTTGCGGGACGACACGGAGGCCGTGGAGGGCGCGGTCATCGACGGCATGAGCGACGAGGAATTGCAGGAGTTTGTGCCGAAGGTCAGCGTCTACGCCCGTGTGTCCCCGGAGCATAAGATCCGCATCGTCCGGGCGTGGCAGCAGCGGGGCAATCTGGTAGCCATGACCGGCGACGGCGTCAATGACGCTCCCGCCCTGAAGCAGGCGGACATCGGCGTGGCTATGGGCATCACGGGAACGGAGGTGGCCAAGGATGCCGCCGGTATGGTGCTGGCGGACGACAACTTCGCCACCATTGTGAAGGCTGTAAAAAACGGTCGGAACGTGTATGCCAACATCAAGCGGGCCATTCAATTTCTGCTCTCCGGCAATACGGCGGGCATTTTGACGGTGCTCTACGCCTCTCTGATGGGACTGCCCGTGCCCTTCGCGGCAGTGCACCTGCTGTTCATCAACCTGCTGACGGACTCTCTACCCGCCATCGCCCTTGGCATGGAGCCACACACCGACGAGGTCATGTCGGAAAAGCCCCGGCCCCGGAACGAAGGCATCCTGACAAAGCACTTCCTTTATAGCGTGGGCGTCGAGGGACTGGTCATCGCCGCCGCCACCGTTACGGCCTTCTATCTGGGGCTGAACGCCGGCGGTGCCGCTGCTGGACAGACCATGGCCTTCTCCACCCTGTGCCTGAGCCGACTGTTCCACGGATTTAGCTGCAAATCCCAGCATCCGGTGCTGCTTACCCGGCACTTCTGGAACAACCGTGCCCTGTTAGGGGCCTTTACCATCGGTGCTCTGCTGCTGGGGCTGGTGCTGCTGGTTCCTGCGCTGGAACCGCTGTTCGCCGTGGCCCCCCTGTCCATTGGGATGGTGGGTGCCATTGTGGGACTTGCCTTCGGCTCCATGGTGGTCATCCAGCTTTTAAAATTGATCCGGCAGTAAACAGTCGTCGTTATATATCGCAGATGGAAAAGAGACAATTCTCGACTCACGATTGGCCTCCTTATGTGACAGTTTCTTTGCAAAATTACGTTTGCTCTTGCTTTTTTGAGCTTCTTCCAGTATTCTGGAGGACTCCCGTTTGGGAAGACTCTTTAGATGGAGGCGATTGCCATGAACATGAAGCAGTTTCCGGTCATTGATCCTATCGCGACTGGAAAGAACATCATCCGTCTTCGCGCCGAGCGTGGGATGAGTGTCCGCGACCTGCAGGCATACTTTGGTTTCGAGGAGCCGCAGGCAATCTACAAATGGCAGCAAGGAAAGAGTCTGCCTTCTGTAGATAATCTGTATGCTCTCGGCGCGTTGTTCGAAGTACCGATGGAAGACATCCTGGTATCTCGGACATCACAACTGAATCTGATTATTTGTGAGCAGCAGGCCGTAGCCTGCTGCTCGCCTCTATTTATGGGAGAACTGCTCCGACTATAACGGATACGACAGAGAGCCAAGATCGCTTCGACCATTTTTGCCAAGGCCATGCGCTCGCTGGCTCCATGAGGAGCAGAGGTAGCATGCCTCGACGTATTAACGGCTCAAAGGCCAGCAGTATCAAGATAGGAAATCTATCTATATTCAACAGAATAGGGAGATGTGAGGTGGCAAGGTCGAGATTCGGCGTTAGCGTATTCACGTTATAGTGAAACAGCGTTGGGCGCTGATGGATGGGAAGACGGTTCGTAGCATCCGTTAACGAGACGGATCATGTCTTCTTTTGGAGCTCAGAATCAACCGAGCGGATAGTTTTGATTTGCAGCACTATAGTTCGTCTGCAACTGAACCGGTCGCCACGTTCTCTTCTTCTGCCGCATCCGTGATAGTCGGAGCAAAGTCGCAAAGGCTTGGTCAGCTCAATGCGGACATATGCGCTTCAAAAGTCTCCGCAAAAGTCCCGTTCACATCGAATGGAGCTTCGTACTCCACCGGGGTGTTGACCAGAGCGGCATCCAGAGCGGCAGAGGTCTCATCGGACTTCTTGCTCAGATCAGCGCACATCTTCCGGATCTTATTGCGATCGAAATTGATGGTGGTCACACGCTTGACATCGCAGCGGTAGGAGACCTGATTTCCCTCGTTGTTGAACCGATAGCCGACTCCCCCGTTAGAGATCAAAACCTCGCCATTGCGGAGGCCGGCCATGTGACGGAGCAGAGTGGCAATCTCCTGGCGCTTCCCATTGAGGCTCACTTCGCCATCCAGGCCAGCGCCAAGAGGAAGAGATACCTTCGCCTGATGGATTGCGGCGCTCAACTTTTCCCGCTCGTCCAGGAGGAACAGCAGGAACTCTGCCATCTCGGTGATATTCTCGCTATACTCGGTGGAGGGGGCCTCCATAGTGACCTCATCCTCCGCCTCTGCCATGACCTTGTGGCGGAGATAGGTATTCTGCACCTTGGTGATATTGCCGTTGTTGCCGAGGATGCTCTGTGCATCGGTCATCATGGACTGCAGCTTATTCTGAAAGCGGAACGCTTCTTTGAGGTTCATTGTATTCACTCCTTGTCTCTTTTCGTTGATCCTATGATATCTGTCTCTGTAGCAGTTGTCATTGAACTGCTGGTTTAATCGCCTGAAAAGCTCAATTATGGACAAAGGTTTGCCGTAGGGGTCTGCCCCTCGTTTTCCCATTCAAATAGTGCAGGAAGTGCGCGAGGTGCGTAGTCACGGGATCGCGTTCCCGCAATTCTGGGAGATGGGTCATTTTCTATGAATCGATCCAGGGCCTGCTCCAGAATATAATCGATCCAAGCGATTGCATTCTTGCACTTGCGCCGGCGCACACGGGCATCGTGCAGAAGTTTATAGAGCTGGTATCCATGTGAGGCATCCAGGTTATAGAACTCCGCTGCGTGCTCGATGTCTTCAATCTCCAGCTCCGCCTTCCGCTGGCCGGTCACCAGTGTTTCTCTCTGGCATTGGATGGTGTGAATGAAATCGCTGAAATTCTTCAGCCGTGTCAGGTAGAATTCAGGTGTCAGTAGCTCCAGTTGCAGATCAGGATTTTCGGGATTGGGGTTTGAGATGAAGATGACCTTATACTTCAGGTTTTTCATCGCCTTTGGCAGCAAAGAGCAATATTTCTCTGCCATCTTCTTATTGTTGAATGTATGCGCGCGATCGATATAGGCAGTGGTGATCATCTGATTGTTGCCGATAATCTCCACATAGCTTTTTCCATTGCTGATAATCCAGGGCATATTTGATCCTCCTTCGTCCGAATAGAAATAGTGGGCGCACATGATGGAAATGCCAGTTCTGGGTGTTTGGTTGAACATGTCCTCCTATGCAATATTGATATAGAGCCATCAGGTGGTTCTAAGGGCGCGTAGGAGTTGTGCACGAGCCACCTGCGCGGTCTGCTGTTTCACTCCAGCTTTCAAGTATTCAATGGCATCATTCCACTGGAAAAGTGTGTATTCTGCTGCATCAAAAGTCTCAAGAAATGCGGCTAAACGGGATCAACCGTCAGTGGACAGGAACCGCAGGTAAGAGAGGTGTTGTACTTTCATGAAGGTTGCTGCTTCATCAAGTAGACATGGAGTGTGATTGGTCATATCGGAGTTCCTCTTGCAGATGCAACGAGGTCGCACCCTCTTTCTTTTCATTTGTGCCATATAGTTGGGAGGCATCGAAGTGATCGCAGCGAAACATCGTACCATCGGACATATAGATTTCCGCTCTGCCATCGGATTCCATCTCCACACGGATAATGTAGCTGGTGTTGACAATCGCGATACCGAGGTTGATAAATCTACCCATGTTTGACATTCCTCCGCTTGTTTTGGAATAGAAGGCCGCTGCTGGAGCAGCGGCCTTCGTTATTTACTTGGTTGGAACGAATCCGGTAAAACCGGTATGGCCTTTATTGGCGATTCGCTCGATGTCTTTGTCCGTTGCAAAGACGAAAGGCTCAATTTTGCCGTCAGACATCAGCATCACAAAAGCGCAGGGGCAGATTTCGCTGTCGCCATCATCATCCAGATAGACAGCGCTGACGCCCTGGCAAGGGATGATGGAACGAATGGAGTTGTAGTCATTGACTTCGTCGTGAAGGTCGATCTCACTGTGGAAGTGCTGACCATCTTTGGTGAGGATGATGCATCCGCCATCTTCCTTGGGAATGATGCGGGCGATCATGTCGCTGTTCAGCAACTCGCCTTTGGTACCAATAGGTAAAAACTTGCTCATGATAATACTCTCCTTATGTTCAAAAGATCAGCCCCGAAGCGTGAGCTCCGGGGCTGGCGGGGATTATAGGAAACGACCTCTCTCGAGATCAATATCCGGTCTTCGGCAGCGGCGTGGTATTGAAGCGACAGACGGTGGTGACCCAGGTGGTCTTTGCCGTCTGCCACTCATTGAGATACTGGCCACCAACATCGGCACGATTGATGATTTGGTAGCCATTGCTCACGGTACCAAGCACCTGCACACGCATGGTAGGCTTCACAACCGAAGAAAAGCCGCTGGGCACCGTGCCAAACTCGAAACGGACATCGGTAACATACTCGCCCTGCGCGAGCCGCAGCGTAGCGGCATTCAGGCTCAGGGAATAGTTGTTGGAGGTCAGCAGGTTACTGGCCAAAGTCCGGTAGTCATTGAGATTGGTCTTAAAGGTGACCTTATAGTACAGGCGCGCATTGTAGGTACCCGTGCTGATGCTGAGCGCATGCGTCGCATCCGTAGGAATGCGATCATGCCAGAAGAAGTGGTTGAGCGCGACATTGGAGGTATTGGCAATACCGGAGAAGTCATAGCTCATGGTCTGACCGGACTGCACTTCATAGTTGCCGCTCTTCTTGATGGTCAAGCCTAGGGCCGCGGGCTTATTGTAGGCGGAGAGTTTGATAATCTGACTGGGATACTCGATCTCAGCTTCCATCTTCTCGCCACTCAGCTGATAATACTTCGGTGCGAACACCTCCGTCACGAAGTAGCGGCCAAGAGGCAGGGGGCCGGAAGCGGCAACGCCACGTGCGTCTGTCACGATATAGCCAACAACCTTGCCGGAGCGGGCCTGCGTGATCTCAAACACAGCGCCTTCCAACGGGGTGCCAGCAAGCTGACCTGTGACGGTGTTGTCTTCCGAGCTATACTTCCGGATTTGGATCTGACCCGTCACAGCACTATTTTCCCACTCGATCTGCGCGCATTTGCCACGTTCGACATAGACGGTCTTATACTGCTCATCGCGAATATAGCCATCCGCCGCCTCCAGTTCACGCAGGTAGTACTTTCCGGGTACCAGCTCATCATCAATGTAGATGTAGCCGTCCTGATCCGTCGTGTATTCGCCGATCGGGTTCTTCCCAGAATCATAGAGTACGAACTTGACACCATAAATGCCTGCACCAGTCGCTGCATCGATCTTGTGGATCATGATAGAGGCCATGCGCTGGTTGGTGATCTCTACCGTTGTGGTCTCGCCATCCTTGACGCAGGCATTGACGGGTGTGGTATCGAGTGCGTATCCGTCTTTCGCTTTGCGCTCAACAATGGTGTACCAGCCACTCTCTGCGTTCGGAATACGGATGACACCATTGCAGTCTGTGGTGTAGGTGCCGAGGATCTCACCGTTGACCTTGCAAATCTCAAACTTGACACCGCCGAGTCGCTCTCCGGTGTCCTCATCGGACTTGATGATCTGCAATCCGCCGGCAGGGACGTTGTAGAAAATCAGCGTCTGAAGGTCGGCAGGATTGACCACAACCGTCTGACTTCTTGTATTCTCATCAATTGTGTAGCCCTGAATTGTTTTTACTTCTGTCGCAACGAGCGTGCCAACAATACCTCGAATGAGGATCTCACCATTTGCGTTGGTCATATAAAGGCCGTTGGAAGAGAGCTTACCACCCTCATCTGCCACAAAGCTGCCGTCACTGTAGGTGATGCGGAACTGAACCCCTTCCAATGGCTTCTTCGTGACGCTATCAAGCTTGACGATTCGAAGCCCACCGAGCGGTTGGTTACGGAACTCGAGCGTTGTGACTTCATTGGATTTGACTTTGACTGTCTGCGGGGTGTCATCAAGGATATAGCCATCCTTGGCACGCGTTTCTTTGATGATAAGCGTCGTGCCAGGTGCAATGTCGGTAATGGTGAAAGTACCAGCGCTGTTCGTCACGAATTTGCCGTTGGCGTTGCCGATGAAATTGCCGTCCGAATCCGCAACAAGGAACTCTACATCTGAGATCGGCTCGTTCGTCACAGCGTCCACTTTTTTCACCAAAACGCCACCCTTGGGCTGATTACGGAACTCCACCGTGATGACTTCGTTGGACTTAACCTTGACTGTCTGAGGGGTATCGTCCAGGATATAGCCATCCGTGGCACGAGTTTCCTTGATGACGAGTGTGGTGTCGGGGGCAACATCCGTAATGGTAAAAGCACCTGCGCTGTTCGTCACATATTTGCCGTTGGCATTACCGATGAAGTTTCCATCGGAGTCGGTCACGAGGAACTCAACATCGGAGATAGGCGCGTTTGTCACTGCGTCTACCTTTTTGACTAACACACCGCCCTTGGGTTGATTGCGGAACTCCAGCGTCATGACAGAGTTGCGCTTGATTTTGATGCTCTGCGGGGTATCGTTGAGGATATAGCCATCCGTGGCACGCACCTCTTTTACAATGACCGTCATGCCAGGAGTCAGGCCATCAATGCGAATGGTACCGGCGCTGTCGGTCACATACTTACCATTGGCAGTACCGATGACACTTCCGTCCGAGTCGGTCACAAGGAACTCGACATCGGAGATGGGTGCGCCGGTCACGGCGTCCTTTTTAATGATGAGAAGAGACCCCATCTTATCGTTGCCGAAAGTAACGGTGATGACATCCTGATCCTTACCGGAGAGATAAACGGTTTCCGCGGCATCGGTGATAACGTACCCGTCCGGGGCTGAGATCTCCTCACAAATGTAGGTGCCTGCCTTGAGGCCGGTCACGACAATGGTGCCGTTGCTCGACGTGCGGTATTCGCCAACCACTGTTCCGCCCGTACCGGAGGTGCCGCCGAGGTAGCGAATGCGGAACCACGCGCCCTCCAACGGCTGACCGCTCTCGCTGTCTACCTTGCGGATGATGATGGCGGAAAGCGGCGTATTTTCAAAGATGAGGACCTTACTCTCGCCACCGACGATAAAGCACTCCTGCGTGGCAGGCTCCTTGATGGAGTAGCCGTGCGGTGCCTCCAGCTCTGTCACCTTGTACCAGCCGTCTTTGACTTCGGGGAGAATGATCTTGCCGCGCTCATCGGTGTAATAAGTGCCGAGGTCATTCAGCTCTCCGCTGTCGGTGTGGTTGCTGGCATACCAGATTTGGAACTTCGCGCCCTTGACGGGATCGCCGGTCACGCTGTCCACCTTGCGGATCTCCAGCGTCGGCTTGAGCGCATTGAAGAACGTAACGGTGGAGGTTTCACCGGCCTTGAGCGCTACTTCCTGTGGGATGGGGCAGAGAATGATATGGCTGGGAACATTGACCTCCGTCACCTGATAGGTGCCAACGGGAATAGAATCAAGGAAAATGCGTCCGTGACTGTCGGTCGTGGCTGTGGTGGAGAAGCTACCGTCAATCTGTTCGATGCGGTAGGTCACGCCTTCGAGAGGCTCCCCATTGGCAATGTTCTTCTTGATGATCTCAAGGCCCGGCTTTTCGTAGTCCACAAAAGTGACTTCGCTCGTCTGGCCGGGGCGCAGTGCCACGGTCTGCTCTGTATTGCTCACGATATACGGCTCAGGCACGGATTCTTCCCGGACGACATAAACATCAACTGGGATGGACGAGAGCGTCGCGGAACCATCTGTGCCGGTAGTAACGGACGTGGAGTAGTTACCTGTGACCGACTTCACCGAGAACACCGTACCGGCAATGGGCTTGCCGCTCATGGCGTCGCGCTTGATGATCTTCATATCAGGAAGCGCGTAGTTCTCAGCAGTCACGGTGTACTGCTTGTCTGCATCGGTCGTATCCACATAGACGCTGATGGGCGCGGAGTCTGCACAGTACCCAGCGGGCGCTTCGACTTCGACAAAGGACCACAGGCCCTCGGTAACGTCCTTTACCTCGATAGTACCGCCGTTCTTGGTCACATCGCTGCCGACAATCTGACCGTCACGGTAGATGTTGAATTTTGCACCGTCCAGCCCGCGGGTCGTTCCGGCAGCGACCTTTTTCAAAGTAATGTCAGCATCACCCGCAGGAGGGCTATCCGGATCAGGCTTTGGAGCGTTGATAACGAGTTTTCGGGGAGCGTAATAGTTGAAAAACGATTGATTCCTGCGGTTGCTCGAAAGGGCAAACACAGCCCACTTTGTGCTATCGTCCTCAACAATGGTCGCAACTATGCCCTGCTCGGCATATGCTTCGATCTGACGCTGGAATGCTGCGTCCTCTTGTGCCTTTTGCGCGAGCATCCAGTCAATAAGGCTCAGATACATCTCGTAGGTATCGGCGTTGGCATAGCCGCCCGCGTCACCGTCTCCGCCAGGTTCTCCCTTGTAGCTCTGATGGTCCCACACATAGGTCTGGACCGCCATAAAGAGCTGCCCGACATTGGTTGCCTTGCTGTCGTTAATGTAGGTCATGAGCCACTTGACATTGGCAAGCGTCGCGGCGTCCATCTCACCAAGGCCGCTGTTGGCAATAGCAGTCTTGAGCACGGTGTCGGCATCCGCATTGGTAGCCGAAGTGTAGGTATAAGAATCAAAGAATGACTGCGTAGCGTTGTGGTAACCGAGGCCGCTGTCGAGGCAGTAGAGCAGCCTTCCCGCCGCCATCGGTGGACGATAGCTGTACGGCGTTCCGTTGGCGAGCAGTCGAGTACTCCAATAGGCTTGATCCTTTGTGATCGTGATGCCTTTGCCTGTGCCGGATGCAGCAAAGGCTGCGGTCGGAAACAGGCTGAGAATTGTCATAATCAGCAAAAATGCTGAGACAAGTCTGGTTTTGATTGATTTCATAAGAGATCTCCTTCATTTGTAACACAAGAAAAGCAGGTCGAGTTTCCTCAACCTGCTTCGTTGAATGGTTCACTTTTCGAACTGACCATTTTGGAATGAATTTGATTCACCGCAGAGGCAATCATTGATTAGCCTATTGCGGGAACGTCCACCCATGTGACCTCGCATCCGTCTACGAGAAAGACCTGCACACAGTACCAACACGCCAAGCCATTACTGTCCGTACCACGCGCTAAACCAACGCCAATCTCGCCGTAGCGAGCATTCAGCATGTTATCCGCATGGCCCTTGGAATTCGACCAAAGATTGACGACGGCATCAGATAAAGTCTTGTGCTGTTGTTCGAGGTGCAGTTCTGTGATGCAATGGATGTTTTCGCCGGTGCGTCGGCTATCTGTAACGGTATTGCTTCTGCGTCCATCGGGGCGAGTGTGAGAATAGGCACCACTTGCCGCCATCTCATCCGCGCGGACTTGAGCCGCATCCATTAGAAGGTCGTTCACCTCCAATGCGGCAACGCCTTTATCAAGCCGCAGGGTGTTGGTACGGGTAACGATGTCCTTCTTTATGGCGTCAACATCGGTCTGGTAGGGCTGGTCACTTGACTTCTCGCTCTCTTGCTTTGTGGGCGCAATCCCAGTATAGGGCTTGTCCGATTCGGCTTGGACGCATTTTGCAGTATCGTCCCAAAAGACGTTAAAACCGACAGCCTGGCCAATATCACGCAATTTCACATAATTGTGGCCGTTGATCACATACGCCTCCATGGGGGTAAGTGTGCCATCCACAAAAATCTGATTGTTGCTGAGATCGGCAAGAATGCCGGAAGCGTATGCAACGCTGCCGCCAAACATGACTGCGCCGACAACCATGCCGGAAAGGAATGAAATGAAACGCTTTTTCATGTGAGTCACCTCGTAGAAGATAGTTTTCCAGCCACTCTCTACGCGTGTTCTTCAGCCGACTTTCTGATTCGAGCAGGCTGTGATGCCTGCCATGAGGATATCCGCTTTGGAGAGTTTGTGTTCACTCAAAAGCTGACGCATCTCCTCATAAGCGGAGCGCGGCAGAAGCATATGGACGGTTACGGTAGCTTCTGTGGGAATGGATCGGGTGCGATTCTCACGATTGCGAGGCTTTTTACTATTCATGGTTTTCCTCCAATGGTTTATCGAATCTCTACAGCCTGCACACACAGACGCAGAGAGGGCTGGTTAGCAATACAGGTGATCAGGGTGATGCGATTATCTCCCATCTCATTGAGGTAAGAGAAATCGGTGTAGGAGATCGCACCAACGAATGTCACTTTGTAGGTCTTCGTGCCGATTGCGGTCTTGTACTTAACAATGTCCCCATCCTTCACATTCTTCAGCTTTCCGAAGTAGGGATGGTTCCCTCTGTTGTGGCCGAACAAGCCAACATTCCCGGTGTAGAGGCCGGAAGAACTGTAATGACCGGCGCCCTTAGACATGGAACTGTCGGTGGCGCCTTCAAACACTTTGCAATTCAGCCCGACACGGTCGATCGAGACTTTGCCGATGCTGCCATCTTTCTGTTTCAGATCAGCAATGGTGACAGAGGGCTGATACGGAACTTCGATCAGGCTGCCACCAGAGATGATGCTGGAATTGCTGAAATCGGACTCCGGATATACAATCGTTGCGGATCCACCGCTCAGGCCATACTGGATACCGCTGCTCAGATAGGGGTTATTGAGCGAGGTCTCCAGGAACTCCTGGCTGAGGCCGTACTTGATTTCCGGAATGTCGTAGTCGATCTGGTTGCGGGCGCCGTAGTTGTAGCCGGCGTAATACAAATCTTCGTAGTTGGTGCTGCCGTAGTAGACGGGATTGGCCGAGGTTTCGAACGAGTAGTCTGCGGCACTGGCAGAGCTCGCCATGCCGAGGGCCATAGTCAACATGCAGCACAGGGTCAAAAGGCGTTTGAGTTTCATACGGGTTCCTCCTCAGTATCGGGTTCACCTTCCTGAGTGCCGATATCGACCTTGAACCAGTACTGGCCATTGACCGTGCCAACAGTATGCTCGACTGTTTTGTCATAGCAGTGGATGGCGATGGTCTGGCCGAACAGCTTCTTTGCGACTGCCTGATCCACTTCGACTGCGATCATACCTTCCGGAATATCCTTCAGACGATCGATACGAAGTTCGGGGTCTTTGGTCTTCAGACGCAGTCGGCCGCACTTTTCATACTCGTTGCCTTTGCCCGTCGCTTTGTAAACTGTAGTATTCTTACGAAGCAGAAGGCCGAGCAACAACAACGTGGCCAAAAGAATGGTTCCGCCGATAACGGGGATCACCACGATCGAGCCATTGAAAGTGGGTTCCTCTTCCACAGGAACGATCTCGGTACCCAGGTAGGTTACGGTATAAAGGATGCTGGAGATGCCGGAAGAGCCGACGGTGCCTTTGTACTCAGCGGTCGTAATGTATCCGGTTGCGACAGTGGAGCTGGCAGTGCCGGAATAAGTAGCGACTGCGGAATAGGTGGCGGGAACGAGTTCATCGCCTACCAGCGCCGTACTCTCCACGCTCCAGGTCACATTGGACAGGCTCAGGGTTCTGCCATTCTTCTCTACAGTCTTATCGATGTAAGAAGAATCATTTCGATCGAGGCCGGTGTAGTTCTTGGTTGCGGTGACAGCGTAGGATCTGCTCTTGTAGCCGGCTGCCTCTGTCTTGATCGTGCTGTGGTCCAGAGACAGAGTGCCGGAAGAAATGCCGTCGTCGAACTCGATCGTGGGCTTCAGCTCTGCGAGGATATCTTCAAGGTTCTTACTGGCAGTTGTGACAGTGACGACCTCGGTGTGCAGATTCTCTTCCTGGAAGTGCTGCTCTTCTTTGATGATGTCACTCATGGAGTACAGGAAGCCATCATGCTCGAAGTCCTCTTCATAGAGATCTGCAGGGTCCTGGTCGGGCAGGAGTGTATAGGTCTTGATCGCAAGCTGCTGCCCGTTGAGATTCTGATAGGTCACATCGTCCGGAATGTACGATGCTGCGCTTGCTCCTACCGTCATGGACATGGCAACGACGAGAACAAGCACCAAGGAAGTGATTTTCTTCTTCATGGATCTTGATCCTTTCTGTTCGTGGGTGTCATGCGACCGGGTTAGTCGGATGATCACCGGTAGTAAGGCGGCCTTTGCCGCGCTTGTATTCGCTGATGCATTCTTTCAGCATGGCAAGGAGGTCTTCGTAGGTCAGATTCATCGAAAGCCAGAGGCATTGCCGGTACATGTAGATCATGCTGTCATCTGCCAGGAAGACGGAGTGCCAACCTGTGACCGAGTCCAGATTCAGTTCGTTCGCAACGCCATACATCTGATCGGCATTGATGTCAGCGAACAGGATCTTATCAGCGACAATGATGGACATGATGGGATAGCTTCGAATCATGGAGACAAGGACGACGCAGTCAATCTCGTCGTCCTTGTGGATGGCGACATAGGTGTCACCATGCTGCTCCACAATGTTAAGGCAGGACCGGATGACCTCCCTGCAGTGAGCGTCAAGAGCATCTCGGCTGCTGGGAGAGTATTTCATAAGGTTACCTCAATCTGGTATGGCGTTTGATGATTCTGGTGATGAAGCCCAGCGCGATGCCGTTTTCCTCATCGACTCCGGTGACACGGAAGCTGACCGTATCCAGTCTGCTGGGCATGTCGATGGAACGATAGAGCTTAGTCTTGGCATTGACGCCCACCTGAAGGCGGACGAAGAACACGCGGTCTTTCACGCCGGTAACGACACCGAAATAGTTGGAGTTGGGAGTGATCTTCTCCAGGGCTGCCCGATCGGGATTCTCAGATGCCTCTTTGATGGAGAGGTTGAGCGAATAGACATCCCGCTCCTCGTTGTAAGAAACATCCATGACCCTGGCAACGACCAGGTCTCCGGTAGAGTGCAGATCCGCAATGTCAGAGAACCATTCCCAGGAGACATTGCGGGCATAGATCTCAGTATCCACACCGCAAGCCTCCACCGTCATAGTGTTGTTGCCGACACCCAGAACACGGCACGCCATCAGGATACCGGGCTTTACACGGCCGGTGGCATAGTACCGCTTCTGACGCTGCAGCATGGCCGCCTTACGGGAACCAACTGCCGCACGATTGCGGATATCCACGGCCGCTGGGATGAAGTCTATGGTCGCACCCAGCATACGCCCGATCTGGATTCTAACGGAGCGAGGAATGGGATCCTCTTCAGGCCATTCCGTCAACACCATCTCACGAATGGGGATCAGGATGCGGAGGCCTTCAAAATCAACCGGGCAAACAGGAAGACCATTCTCGGTCTGAATAATGCCGCTGCTGACGATGCCGGTCAGGATCTGCTGCCTGCGCGCTGCGCCGGCAAGATATCCCCACTTGGCGTCTTCGCTATCCTCACGGGTAACGCCACGCTCCAGATCATTGAGTTCAAGCAGGTCATCACTTCCTTGGCGCCGGGGTGCCTGAGGGGGCGCAGGTTCAGAAACAACCGGTTCCTGAACGACCTCTTCAACAGCTTCAGTTACTTTCTTCTTAGGCATTTGTTCTACTCCTTTCCTAGAAGATGTCATCCGCATTCACAACCTCGCGCTCAGTGTTACGGGCTGGCTTCGCAGGTGGTTTCTTCTGCCGATTGCCGCTGCCTTTTTCCACAGGGGTGGCCATGGATGAGGATGGTGAAGGGCCGGTTGCAGATACAGAAGAAGCCTGGCTGGTCTTCCAGTCAGGCTCATGCAGGATCGCTTTGCGGCTCTTCAGCTTTTTATAGTCCGGATGCAGGGAGTAGTCATAGCGCTTGGCTCGCATGACTTTCTGACCTCGAATAAAGATCAGAACTTGGTCCGGGGGTAAACGCAGGACCTCATCAGGGGTAAGCAGTTGGCGCCGGCCAAGTGAGTTGGTCTTGCGGAATCTTGGTGTGTAGTTGGTGATGTGCATGGTATTGAGTTCCCGCATTGTACCCTCCACTTCAACGGAAGCGGTACCAATGCGATCGCTGAAGTACTCCGCCGTGAGCATATCGGTACAACCCAAAAACACCGTGGAGTCACAGGCGCCGAGGATCTCCTGCCACATATCATCTGGGTATCGGTTGCGCATTTGCCCCACATTTTGGAAGAAGACGGCTACCGAGCATCCGCGTGACCGGATGGTAGAGCACTTTTTGGTGAAGTCAGGGATCAGGCAGCAGTTCGGAAATTCATCTAGTACAAACTTGACCTTAGTGCTCAGCATACCGCCTTCGCAGTATCCATCTGCATAGCGAATCAGGCGGATAAAGAGGAAGCTGAAGAATAGAGAGCTGAGAAAATCAAAGGTGCTGTCCTGATCGGACACGATGCAGAAGTAGGCACACTTTTGCTTTCCCGGAAGTTCCAGATCGATCTCGTTATAGGAAGTGATGTTCCGCACCTGCTGCGCCTGCAGTACAGCCAGCTTGCTGCCTAGGCCAATGATGACACTGGTTCGAACCGTGTCGCTGGACTGCTTGAAGATGGCGTAAGGTGCGGCTGCCGGGGATGGTGGAAGGAGCTCACCAGTGTACTGGTTCACATGCTCATGGCTGATACTGGCCATGATGTCAGATAGGCCCTTCTCCGTCTGTGTATAGAGCAGGTCGTAGACTGTAGCCAGGTTGCGTTGCTCCGGGGGCATTTCCAACGCCACATACAGTACCAGCGCTTTTAGCAGGTTGAGCTCAGCGTTGTACCAGAAGGCGTCTTTCGAGTCTCCGCTGGTGTTCTGCAGTACGATGTCGGCGAATGTCTGAGCCATCAGCTCGCTGGAACCGACTTCGTTGAGGCAGTTCCACGAATCACTATGATCCATTTCAATTAGGTTGAAGACCTTGACTGTGTATCCATTGTCTCGAAGGTATTCGCTCATGGATTCATACAGTTCAGATTTTGGATCGGTAAGGATCAGGCTCTCACCACGCTTCACCGCTTGGAGGACCAGATTTCGGGATATGGATCTAGATTTGCCTGTGCCCGACGAGCCACATACGGCGAGGTTGGAATTGAGGCGTGTGTTTTTGGGGAGTGTGAGGATTTGACCATCAGGTAACATGCCAAGGATGTCCTGCTCGGTCTTCTTCGCACTTGTCACATCAAAGCAGGCGCTTGCCTCCTTTGGAGACATGAAGCTCGCTGTGCCGTAGCTACCAGAGCTTGAGACAGTGAGATTCCGATCGGAATCGGTGACTCCGTTTTGGCCCCATCCGATCCGGAGTCCAAAAATGCAGATGAGTACAATTCCCACCACTACCACACCGATGGCAATCAGGCCTTCTGGAAAGTGGAATATGGATCGAAAGACATCTGCAAGCTCCAGGGATGGGAGACCTGGGGAAACGCTATAGTCACTGCCGGCTGCCTTCCATGCGTTGATGTTGATCATGAACTGGGCGATAATACCGGCAATATACAACACGCAGGGGATCAGGACAGCAAGGCTAAGGGTTATTTTCAGTTTTCTTCTTTCCATGGTTATTCATGCTTTCTACTGGACGCACTTCGATGGCCGGTCCGACAATTCCCTGAACCGTCTGAGCCTGGTAGTCGAAGCAGAGCATAATGGGACTTCCACGGAACCCTTCTGGAATCGGACGGATATCCGATAGCTTCAGGAGATCACATTGATAATTCAGGATGACCGGTTTGTCGTGTTGGACATCGATGGCGTCATACTCCCGGTTGGGAGTCCGTGGTGGATGGTAAGGTGCAAGGATGGCCTGGTTCAGTTCCAGCGCCATGTCCGGATTGAGGATGATTTTCAGGAGAGAATCACCATCGGGGTTGTTGGTTAGGAAGAGGCACTGGGCGAAGAATGTGGAAACTACAAAGTACTTGTTGCCAAATGGTTTTGCACTGTGGCACAGGCGCTGTGCCACGCTCATAGTAGAGCCGATCACGACCTGATGGATCGTGGTGACGCCAAAGCCTCTGGCCAGAAGTAAGCTCTTCACAGCTGCGGCGTAGTTCTCCTCGCTGTTCTTCATCCAGTACATCCGTGTGCTGCCGGTGAAGTAGAGGAAATAACAATGCTTCCCCTTGACCACAATACCAATCGTGCGGGAACTCTTGGAAACGGATTCCGGTGAGTACTCCTCGATGGCGACTCGCAGTTCGTGGGAAGCATAGTAGTAACACTGGGTTGGATCTGGGGTGATTGCGTTTGAGGCGCGCTTTGCCGGGGACATCAGGGATGGCTTTTGTGAGATCAGAATCTCTGCATCGGCCGCATGGGCCATGACCGTGCCCGCGGCGATAGCGTGAAGTCTCAGGATTTTATCGACTTTTGATGGGTACACGCGCTCGGAACAATTGATTCGAGAATAGATCATGGCCACTGCCTCAGGATGACTCTGCGCCACATAATCAAATCCCTTCTGCGTCAAGCTCAGAGACCTAATCACATGCCGCTTATGCTTCCTGCGATAGAGCTTCACATAGCCCTCTCGAATCGCCCGATACATCACTCTGCGATTCCACTCAGCACCACCACCGATACGAACTGCCAACTGTGTCGGAAACTCAATACAGTACCCGACGAACCACAGCAGTTCAAGCAACCGATCGTTCTTGCAAGTAATCATAGGCACTCCAATCTTGGAAACAGTAAGGCTGCCGACAGGCTGCCCAAGGCTGCGGCATACATTGCCGAAGTTGCGCAGAAACTGACCAAGCAAAAAACACCCAGCCAGAACACCTCGCTTAAATCACTACCTATTTCTGCAGCCCCTGGGTGAGGACAGCCCGAAGGCTCAAAATCACTACCTATTTCTGCCTCTCATTCAAAGCAGGAATTGGTAGTTGATTTTATGTGGTTTTTTGCCCATGTAGAGAGGGTCTCGGGCCTCATCAGATAGAACTCTGTGCAGTCTCGATCAGACACCCTTGTGGCCTGAAGCACCGTACACAACAGCCCGCTGTCGTTGGTCAGAAGCATCGACTCGATCACATCCAGATACCTCTTGGTTTCGATGTTATCATAGTCTCGAATGCGCCGCTTGCCGAGTGCCTCATCGTAGTTATGGACAATGCAGATAGCACAGCTTCCGAACCGTTCCATCGGATTTTCCTTGAGGAAGTCGAGGAGCGCATAGCGCAGAGGGCGTGTCAGGAACGCCTGGTTGTCCCTCTGGTTTCGCTTCGGTAGGATAGCGGGCACTGTGATTTTGAGCCAGTCATGGGTCTCATCGATCCGAATTCCAAGCAGATCAGCCACCTCACCGTAGAAGTGTGCGGTATCATCACGGACCGTTCGAGCCGTGAGATTTCGCAGGGAGACCGTGGAAACTTCAGCGTTACGAACCAGGCTGAACAGCTTCTGCTGGGGGTTAAACTGATCCATGCGCTCCAGATTATTGGCTATCTGGAAGAGTTCATGGCTGATGCCGTCATAATCTGAAGCGACCTGGCGCATAACAAGGATATATTTGGGGTTTTCCATCGTGTAACCTCACATCTTATAGATTTGCTCAACACCATTTGGGCCGACTAAGACGCCATAATCGTTGACCAGTCTGGGCTCTACCTCATCCAGAGTGCTCAGATCATCAACAACAATCAGGCGGACTGTTGCTTCCGCAACCACGGTGCGAGCTGCGTTGATTGCAGGGATATTCTGCTTACTGCCAGGGATCAGGTCATAATCCTTGGCCGCAGAAGAGAACGATAAAATAGCCGGAGGGTCGCTTGCGCAGAAGTCCAGCACATTATCTCGCATTTTGATGAATGCCCAGAACACCATGACAGACTCAAGAGTCTTTCCGTGGTCCAGAGAGTACCGACTTGTGGCAAGGAATTGGCCGTCCGGCGAAAAGTAGGCCAGACCCTCTCGCCGGAGTCGTGCGAGGATCTGGCCATAGGAACGATTACTCAAATGATCGAAGAGCAACCGCATTTGTCGCTGTTCAACGACCCCGAAGATGGTCAGCAGCCGAATGATAAAGGCCACTTCTCGATCTCGGGCAGCATATGCAAACTTCATTTTGCTCTCCTTTGTGTAGACTTAGGAAACCGCATAGTGTAAGAAATCTTTGTTGTTACGCATAGTGTAGAGCTAATGTAAACGACATTCGGGAAGTGTTTTCATAAGACAACATTATGCGTATTTTGAGCCATCTTTTCCTGGAGGATTTGATTGAGCTCCATGCGGTCCGTAGTGATCAACTGCTTCTCCAGAGGGGAAGCTTTGAAGGAAACGGTGATGTGATTGGAGTTTGTTGAGATTAGGCCCTGACCTCGCTCAAAACGGGTAATCGACATGATCTCAGCATCTGACAGGTGGAGGATGCTCTGCACTCTTCGGGCTTCATCGTCCTCCAGATTCAAGATGATCTTCGTCTTGGCAACATTCAGGATGCCTTTGCCAAATCGGCTCCTGTCGAGGTCGCCGATATCCTGTGTAGCAGCAACAGCTGAGCCGCCATAGCCACGGATGATTTTGAAGATTTCTTGGACCCATTCACCGGCCAGCGCCTTTGCGTTATTCGGGTTACTGGTATCGTCGTCTCCGATCAGCTCCCACGCCTCATCAATGAAGATGGCTTTCTCCTTGGTGCGATCCTCCTTTGCCTTATCCCAAACATAGTCCAGAGCAACGAACATACCCACAGGGAGCAGCTCGCCGGTAAGTTCGGAGATGTCCAGTACGGTGTAGAGGTTATCGAGTTGAACATTGGTGCGTTGGTTGAAGGTCTTAGCAGAGCCGTTGACCAGACGATTGAGAATGTTGCCTAGGCGCTTCGTTTCCGGAGACTCCATGAGGATCTCATAGATATCTCCCAGCAGGGGCATCTCGCGATATTGATCCGGGTGGTCTGGGTCGATCAGAGACTCGTTGTTGTGAGTAATTCCTTTTTTGGCATAGGTTCGAATCAGAGCCTCATCCAGAAGCTGACGCTCTTCATGGTTGATATCGGGGATCAACAGAGAGAAGAAGATGTGCAGCTGCTGGATCTTTTTTGCCAGAATGGAGTTCTCGTTGACAACGCCATCGATCAGCTGATTGGCACTCAAGTCTTGCTTGCGGATCTCACAGACATTGATGCACTGCTTGGAGGCAGGACTGATGGAGATAAACTCTCCTCCGATATTGTTGCATGCGCGCAGGAACTCATGTCCCTTCAGAGGCGCGATAATAAATACCTGCGTACTTTTACGCCTCATGCGCAAAGCGATCAGCTGGAGCGTGAAGGTCTTACCTGCGCCGCTTGTTCCAAGAAGTACCATATTGGCGTTTTTGTAAACCCGGCTATTGAAAATATCCACGATGACCAGGCTGTTGTTATGCTGATTAACACCGAGCAAGATGCCATTCTCGTCACTCATCTCAAACGAGGTGAAGGGATAGCAACTGGCCGCAGAGGATGTCAGCATATTGCGCTTGCTGGCCTCGAACAACTTCTTATCCAGCTTACAGAACGGAAGGATCGAGAGAAGCGCCTGTTCCTGCCTGAAGCGGCAGATACGAATGTCCATATCCTGTGAGATCATAAGGCGACGCACTTCAGAGATGCGCCACTCCAGGTTCTCCAGAGTATCTGCAGTAACCGTGACCAGGGTGTTGCAGTAGTAGAAGTCCTCGTAGTTCGCAAGACCTTCCTTCAGGAAGTATCCGGATCGAATGGCGCTTTCGAAATCATCGAAGTCCGTATTCGTGTCCGATGTATCCTTGAGTCGGCTGCGGTTAATTCGGATCTGCTGACCCAGCTTAGCCTGGATACGCTCTTTTGGTTCGCGGGAAAAGAAAAAGTCCACATCGATGCCTTCGCCCGCATTGACGAGAATGCTCGTCCAACCGGCGACCACTTGGGGGTTATACCCGTCAGAGGGTACGATCAGATATGCATGATAGACACCATCCATGACGACATAGTACCCATGGGTCAGATCAATGGAGTCAGGTGCCAGCACACTTTTGAGTGGTACAGGAACCGAAATGTCGGTGTCCTTCCGCGCTGCCTGCAGTTCACGGACCCGCTTCTCAACGGGCTTCACTTCGCAGGTGGCACGATTGAAAATGGTGTAGAGGACTTCCATAAGGAAGATGTTCTCATCCTCATGAGCGACAACGGCATTGTCACAGTGCAGAAAGTACTGACGCGCTGTTTGAACAACGGTCTCCAGTGCAGATACAATCTCTGCGTATTCCGGCTTACGATTGGTGACTGCCTCATACTCAAAGATGACGAGGAAGCGTCGTGTGATGGCCTCACGGGAACCGATCGTCTGGATTAGATGGTAGTAGTCCAGTTGGAGATCCCGGCACTTGGGATTATCCTCTGCCTCCATTTCACGCTCAATGGTATTGAGGTGCTTGCCGATATCGGCCTTTTTTGTCAGCACTTTGATTTGGATCTTTACAGGAGAAATCTTCATCCAACTTGCGAAGCTGGCGACGATGTTCTTCTGCTCGGAAATGTTGCGGAGCAAGAAGTTGATCGGCTCCACCTCAATCACACGGAGATAGCGACCATCTGTAGTCTCGATAATGCCGTTTCGGATATCTTTGACCGGGATGAAGTCCTCTGCGTGGAGGGGTTGCTTTTTCTTTGCAACTGACGATTTGTACTTGCTTGCTTTATGGGGTTTCTTCACAGGTTTGCGCTTATTCCGCTTCTTGGGTTTCTCCTTGATCTTGATCCCTAACTGCTCGGGCGGCTTAGGTGCCGACATTCCCGACACAGCCTTCATTGGTTTTTCAGGTGTCTCTGGAACCGGAGTGTCTGATCGGTATAGTGTCCTGCGATGGATGAGCCAACGCACCCAGTTAACAGCGAACTCAGAAAGCGAATCACCTTCAAATCCAATCACACCAAAGATTCCAAGTGGCAGAGACACCAGGCACAAAATGATGATCCGTGTAGTAAGGGAAAAGGGCAACTTGATAATGGGGACACCTGTTAATAAGACGAGCACGCAAGCTTCAATCGCATTGCGTGCTCGAATCATGCCGCCAAATAAGCGCCCACTTGTGAGAAAGTTTGGTGGGATATAGTAGACATCCCGATCTTCATTCGGTTTGCTCATATTTGGCCTCTATTCTGTTGTCAGTTACCGATGATCCAGAAGGGACCACCAGCGCCAGCACTCTTACTGGCTTCGTTGAGAATGATGGACAGATCCCAACTCTTCTCAGAGCGTTGATAACTTGCAGGATCTGCAACAAGGATTTCTCCGTCAGATGTGCAGCCGCGCAGCACAATGAAGTGGCCGCTGGAAGTGAAGTGTCCCTTTGTCATGATGGCGACCACGAGCTTTCCATCAGCTAGGGCATCAACGATGCGCTGGGGCTCTGTTGCCGTACAGCCCTCTACACTCAATCCCCAAGACTCAGCAGCACCGGGAATTAAAGAGTGGTACGAGCCGTTTCCACTACACCAATAGCCGTTCTCATAGGCCCATTGTGCCATGTGAGGAGGATCGACAGTTTCGGATGTCAGGCTGGATACAACGATGGACATAGCGGTAGGCCCACAGGCGTAACCGCCAATGGTGTCTGTGCCGTACAGTTCGTACTTCCAGCGTTCGTCCAACTGGTTGTAGTAGACCACCTGCGTCTCACCATCTGAGAAAATGACTCCGTCATAGGAAAGTCCCATGGCAGAGAATTCGGTTTCACTCAGGCCCTGGTAAACACCATCGCCCAACAGAACGGTGAGGTTTTGCGCATACTGGCTTGCCAGCAGCTTCTGGTCATCAGACAGGCAGAATACCTGATCTGCAAAATAAGCCTCGCCATTGTATGAGATGGTGTAGACTCGGATGGTCTCATAAGTCGGCTCGGGAGGTTCCTCGGTTGTGGTGTCAGTCGCAACCGTTTCCGTGCTCTCTGCTTCAGGCTCAGAGGGGACTTCTCTCACCTCGTCTGTATAGGTGAACGAATAGAGTTTGTCCTTGTTTGCTGCAAGCAGGCTCTCCATATCATCCTTGGAAATGGAGGTCGCATCAGTGTCTTTATAGGCACAGTACTGGGAAACGATTGCATTGGCGTTAAACACCACATCGGAACCGAACGGATTATTGACTTCCTTACTGACGCAGCCGGAAGCAGCGAAATCACTGTCGATCCGTGCCAGCACATCATTGAGTCCCTCAGAGAGGATCATGCTGATACCGCTGTTGATATCCGCCAAGTTCTGCACCAGCACCGTATCATCGGAAATCCCGTTAGGAGTATGAGTGCCATCGCCAAACAGGGATCCGAATATCACCGAGGGCAGCATGGCAATAATCAAAACCGGAAGCAAGATGACGGCTACGATGAGAATGGTCCACTTCTTTGAGGATTTTGCGGCCTCAATGGCCGCCCCATGAGCGCCACCAGTTGCGGCACCCTTTACGATGCTGGCAATGGCTTTACCGGTTTTCGCAGCGCCAGCTACTGTGGATTCAGCAGATGACTGTTGCTGTCTGTTCTCTTCACTCATTAGACTTTGTCCTTTCTCTTGGGTACGGGCGGCATTTGAGGAACAATGCGCTCCTCATACCGAATCTTATCGTCGCCATCCTTATAGGGAGTCTTCTCGACAGTCGGCTGTGCATATTGCCTGTACCAGGAAGAGCCATCTATCGTCTCTACGGTATCGTAGGGGCCGGTAGGAGCCATATACTGCTCAGTACTATACATAGCGAACTCCCGTTCAGACTGACCATCAGGAGCAACTTCGTGTCCTGTGATGCGGCCTCCGCCAATTTCGACATTGCGGAATGTGGGAGGCGAACTGGGAACACCAGCCCCCTCGCGGACAGTGCCGGGAGATGGGGCCGTGGGGGTGGTCGAAGCTGTGTGCGTAGCAGTTGTGATCACGCCGGTCAATGCGCTTCCTTCAGAAACTGGTTTTGCTCCCACAGAAGAGGGAACCACCGGGTTGGGGGCACTGGGCGCCGCCCACGGTTGAGTTTCGGGTGGGATAACACCGGCTGCTGATCCTCCATCGAGGGTGACAACATCTTCGTCGTTCATTGGGGTAGGCGCCGTGGGAATTGTGACCGGATCATCCGTTTGTATCTCACTCGCCGCAGCACTTGAGTAGCCAAGATAACTGGTCAATGCTTCCGACGCCTGTTCTCCGGTGATCGAACCGACAGAGGATATATCTCCCTTTGCAACAGCTCCGATCACACTAGTTGCGAACTTGCCCCCGCTTGCTAAGCTGGAGCCGAACATAGCACCACCAATGATGCTGCTAAGACCAGATCCGGTACCTGTTGCACTTGATGCTGCAGCATTACCCACAGCTCGTTTGGTGACCCCGACAAGGCCGTTTCCGCCACCGGTAAATGCTGCGCCGGCTGCCTGACCACCATTGTGTGTACCGTGCGAGGAGTGACGATTAGAAACCGTGCTTCCAAATGCACCTGCAGCAGTGGCGATACCACGGCCGGCTACCATGAGTTCTGCCAGCATACTTCCTCCTGTCCTGCCAACATTGACTCCTAGGGAAGCCATGAAGCTATCGATCTTCTGACTCACTTTGAGGAACCCAATAGCACACAGGAACCAGATGAAGATATTGCCGGCAACTTCTTCTTGACTGGACGCTGCAATGGCACTTTCCACTTCACTCTCATCGATGGCAAAAGCAGTTGTGGACAAAGCACAGGTGAGCAGCACGAGCACAAGGATTGTAAATATGCGTTTTCGCTTCATGTCTACCTCCTCATATGGACAGCGGATTGGCAAGGAAGTTGCCAACCATGCTTGTGAACAGGCGCAGGCACCATGCATTCATGATCAAAAGGAAAAGCTGACCACCAAGCATTCGGCACCACGCGCTGAATACATTAGATGTGCTTTCTGACGCACCTGTCGCAAACGCAATGGGCGCCGTATAGATCAGAACTCCAACAAGGATATATCGTTCCGCTGCCTCAAACAGGAGCTTGATATAGTTCCAGGCAATGATGATCACAAGGAGCAAAACAATAAGGCTCACGGATCCGGAGGCGAGGCATCCGACTATCACCGTGAGCACGCTACCGAAGTTGGAAAACTCAATGGGAGGTAGTGCTGTATCGACAACCCAGTCATATGGTGTGCCGGCGATTCCCAGGATGAGCACCATGATCTGATCGGCAAACAGCGCCAGAAAAATGAAGAGGATAGACTTGATGGCGAGCTTGGTAGGGTCCTCCGCACTAAGGCCCACACCAAGCCCAAAGTTCTTGAAGAGCTGCCACACGAGGTTCAAAAGGATAAAGCCAACAGCGATCGCTACAAAGACTTCGTAGAGCGTCTCAGCGGCCGGAAAGTAACGCAAGAAAGTGCTCATGTCACAACCCAGCGCTCCAAGAACGGAGCCGGTGACCAGGTCCAGCAGGTTCATGATCTGCGTGGCAATCCACTCAACAATGCTGTCTAAGATACCCATGTAGCACCTCCTGCGTCAGCTCAGAAGCAGCCCAACTCGTCGTCGAAGCTGCTCTCAGGCAGGAAGTAAGCCGCTGTCAAGCACATGGCGATGCCAGCGACGATACCGGATACCAAACAGATGATGCTTTTTTTCATGTCTTGTTTCTCCTTTAAGGCGTCCAAGTGCCACCGGCGAAGAAAGGCGTCACATAGGCCATGATAAAGCCAAGGCTATTCAGGATAGCCCAAGTAATGATGATCCGCTTTAGCCAAGCACGGGACTCGTCAACCGTCCGTCCGGATCTGGAGAAGTTCATCAGAAGAAGCGCAACGGCAGCCGTAACAACTGCGGCAATGGTGCTGATGCTGAGGATTTGCGTATACACATCCTGCATGATCGCACTCGCCTTCGTCCAAATGGTATCTGCGGCGAAAGCACGAGTGGAAAACATGGTCAGCATCGTGGGCATCACAAATGCCATATACAGTCCACGACCAACGCTTACATTTCTGAATCGCTCCTGCAGCTTCTTGACGACGGCAGGTTTGATCTGATTCATACTGGGAAGTCCTCCTTTCAACTAGAGCCGAAAAGAAAAGCCAAGAGCTTGGGCAGTGCGACCCAAACTCCTGGCTTATGCATGAAAAATGCCCCCGGCAGAGCAGAGGGCCGTCCATCGATGAAACTTTTCGACGCTATCATCTTAGCATTTATGGAATACAGATGCAATTAAGCAGGACTTCAAATACAGTTCGGAAATAGTTCAATTTTAGTTCAGGGCAGAAATTGCTTGATGATTTCCATACAATCACGAGCCGTATAACCCCATAAAATGCGGTCTATGGCTTTGATCGCCATATTGAGGTAACTGTGATAAGTCACCATCGACATTTGGAAACCTATTCGCTCGAGCTCTGCAAGGATCGCTTCACGGTTGGACAGCTTCCTCTCCGAGAAGTAGGTGAGATAGAGGATCTGGTACATCAACTCCCCATGATCCGGATCCAGCCTTACCGTGTTCAGCGCGTTTTTGATGATCTGGAGCATATTCTTGCTCCGTATGACCGTGCGTGCGTATCCTTCAAGCTTTGAGCCGGATAAATCAACCCCAGCAAGCTCTGCATTGACCTCCAGTGTGGAAAGCCGGGTGCCATGTTCCATCTCCATCCTGACATTCATGTCAGACTCCGAGATCTGGATCGCATAGGCCACCTTGCGGTATTGCTTGAGCAAGTACCTGGTGTTGTGATACTTTTCCACCGGCTTGCGTTTCATCGGCTTGTCCTCCAGATGATCTACGCCAACCTGAAGGCCAGTCTCAATCTCAGTCTTCAACGCTTCCTTCTCAAGCGCAAAGACGGGTGTGCTGTCAGAGGTCATGATTTCATCTCCTTTCCGAGTGTGGATTCTTTGGGCGGGTCACGACTACCCTTCTCCTGTTCAGACATCTCCCAGTCTAAAGAACTGTAGAAGACTAATGGAATCTGCCGAGCAAAAAAAGAGGAGCGAACCACCAGAAACACCTGTATTTTCAAGGACTTTCTGGCTTTGCCTATTGTTTTCTCCGGCGGGACGCGAGCCTCGACGCTGATATCGAGTTTGCTGTCGTCTGCATCCACCACATCAATCGCCTTAGCGATACCAATGATCTCGCCAATGCTGCTCAGCTCGAGTTCCTCACAGCCTTCACCGTAGATCATCTCACGATAACGGCACATTGAAATGACAGAGCCGCGTGAGCTGGAAAAACTCACACGGCTGATAATTCCATATTCACCGGCCTTCAACATGAAGCGTCCGACTCGGGACTTGGACCAGCCCCAACGACGAGCAAGGTAAGTATATGAGAGCAGCGGCATACCTCGCATATTGGAGTAATAGACAACCGGCATATACTCAGATCCTCGCACTTTGGGGTCATTCAGGATTGTGTGGAGCCACATATCCATGATGGCGTCCAATTCACTGAATACAATTCCGACTTCCTTTCGTGCAGTCTTCAGAAGCAGTCTGCCGACAGGCAGCGGGAAGAAAAAGAATCCTGATCCTTTATAGCTGTAATAGTTATACTGCAGGTGTGTGCAGTGCTCTTTCCAATCGGCAATCGTGAAGCGGAGTATTTCCTTTTCCTCATCCAAGATCTCAAAGGTAAGGAATCCATGATCCTGGAAGTGCTCCATCAGCTCAAGCGCCTGAGCCTTGGAGTGGACTCGAAGGATTCTGGGCAATGTCCCGAGCTTGCAGATCCACTGACCCGGTGCCTCCATATATCGGTCGCCATTGATCACGCGTTCATTGGATCGAAAATTAGCGTAGCTGAAGAGCGCCATGAGACTGAATAGATGGACAGTTCCTTCGTTCCGGAAATCCTTGTGATCATTGAAGTGTCGGAACCACGGCTTATAAACTCTTACCTTCGGAAAGCACACCAACTGTTGTTTTTGTGTGCAGCTCATCTCATACACCTCCTTCCTGACAGAGTTGTAAATAGAGTCGATTCCAAGTCCCCTGGTCAGGGGGACACAGGCATTTCAGCCTCGGCCCATGCTTGTGGGTGCGTCGTCCTTCGGTTTGAGACCTAGCCGGACGAGTGTACCATTATTTTCCCGTGCTGTCGTCGCGATGGAGCTTGACCAGGCCCCTTTCACTTGCTCATAGTGGCTCGAACACGGTGATGTCTTGGAATCGTATTCGGTTTTCAAGGTACAGTGCTGTGGTAACAGGTTGAGAGTCTGCGGTCGGCAAGTCATAAAACACCTCGAATGCACCTCTCGTAATGAATGTAGAAATGGCACCCCTTTTGACCACCCTTCAAAAAAGAAAAATTTCCCCATCGACTAAAATAGGCTGATGAGG